>Ga0214166_1000345_pt1 | contig 24296 bp, 38 predicted proteins | sample TroBogepilimnion_27_FD_153005 | JGI IMG/M metagenome (GOLD analysis project Ga0214166, IMG submission 153005) | Freshwater microbial communities from Trout Bog Lake, WI - Practice 18AUG2009 epilimnion v3 | ecosystem: Environmental > Aquatic > Freshwater > Lake > Epilimnion/Euphotic zone ...
GACCTTGTTGTCGGTACCGCATCAGGCACAGTCACCAACCTCGGCGTAGGTGCTGACGGGTCAACACTCGTGGCAAACTCTTCTGCTGGTGGTGGGGTAAGTTGGGCAGGGCCAACAATTCAGGCTGGCAAGAATGCTTTGATTAACGGCGGAATGGACATTTGGCAAAGAGGTGTAAGTTTTAACACAAACAACACAACTCTTTACACCGCAGATCGTTGGACAGTTTACACAAGCACAAGCACAACAATTTCACAAGAAACATCAGTCGTTCCAACGGGTTACAAGTATGCGATGAAGGCATTGGCTGGCGGTTCAAGCACAACCCTTTACATCAGCCAAACTATTGAAACACTCAACTCTTTGCAGTTTGCAGGTCAAACCGTTACCTTTTCGGCTTATGTATCTGCTTCAACTGCAACCAATATGACAATCTCTATCAGTTATTCAACAAATGTGGATAACGCTTCAACTGGTTCTTGGACATATATTACTTCTGGAAATGGCAATGCTGGAACTAGCGGCGCATACGCAAGAATTAGCGGAACTACAACAGTTCCATCAAACGCAAAATCTTTGCTTGTCACAGTAACGCCAACATCTTCTAGCACTATTGCAAGCGGTGTAGCGGTTTATGTGACTGGCGTACAACTAGAACTAGGCTCAGTCCCAACTGCCTTCTCCCGCGCTGGTGGCACACTTCAGGGGGAGTTAGCCGCTTGCCAGAGGTATTACTACCGCGAAGCAAATGGTTCTGCTAATGCAATCGTGGCAACCGCTTATGCAACTTCAGGAACAATCGCTGCTTCTTATGTTTATCTACCAGTTCAAATGCGAGCAGTTCCTACTGTTGTTGATTTTTCTACTATTGCGTTTGAAAGTCCAGGAAATATTCTTACTGGAAATATAACCGCCGCAGTGATTACTGATAAATCTTCCGTCAATGTTGCTTCTGTGAATGTGACAACATCAGGACTTACAACAAGTCAAACTGGATGGTTGAGATACAACAACTCAACATCGGCTTATCTTGGATTTGGAGCAGAACTATAATGAGCAATGTTTCCTTTATAGATATTACCGACCCATTAACTACTTTGACCGAAACTTACGCTTTGATTGATAACGGCAATGGTCAATTTACGACTATGGCAAAGAGCGTTTATGACGCACAACAGGCCGCCAACACACTCCCATCCGAGTCTTCCATTCCTACAACACCACAGGCAGGTGAATAATGTCACGCGCACAATTAACTTCAACAGTTGAGCAGAATACGGGTGGGGCAGTAGCGCCGTTCGTAGGCAGTAAGAACTTTATTATCAACGGCGGCATGGATGTTTGGCAACGCGGAACTTCAAGTTCATCATCTGGTGGCTATTACACCGCAGACCGATGGTATCAAGTTAGCGGAAGCGTTACCTATTCTCAGGAAACTTCCATTGTTCCAACTGGTTTTCAATATGCCCTAAAAGGTACAACATCGGCAAGCGTACAAGTTCTTTATGGGCAAGCAATAGAGACTGCTCATGCAATTCGTTTGGCTGGTCAAACAGTTACGCTTTCCTATTATGGGGCAACTTCAGATTCTTCCTCTGTATATTTTCGCATAGATTATGCAACAACTGTAGACCAAGGAATTTCAAGCGGAACTTGGACAATAATTAACACCATTACGAAATCTGCTACACCAACAATGCCATCTAGCCCGCAACAAGCAACTTTTGCCATTCCTTCAAATGCTAAAACTTTACGCGTATTTATTGGAAATGCTGGTTCACAAGCATCGGGTGGAACAACAACTATCACAGGCGTACAACTAGAGGTTGGCTCAGTTGCCACACCATTTAGCCGAGCAGGTGGCACACTCCAAGGAGAGTTAGCCTTGGCGCAACGATATTACGCTCGCTGGACTGGTAGTTCAGCAAGTGCGTATTGCAACCTTGCAATGGGTGTATCTGAAGGAAGCGCAAATCCTGACATTTACATCTACCCACCAGTCCCAATGCGCGTAACTCCAACGGCAGTTGATTTCTCAACCTTGCGTTACAACATCGCTGGCGGTGCTGCTCAAACAGTAAATGCCTTGTCTATCTCTTCTCAATGTACGCCAAACTTTATTCATATCGGCGGTACGGCAGCAGGGTCAATCGGTTCAGTTGGACAACTCCTAACTCTACAGACCAACAATTCAACATCAGGCTATTTCGGCGTAAGTGCGGAGTTATAGAATGAGCAATGTAACTTTCTGGACAGATAAAGACGGCGTTGAACAGGCTCTAATTGATAATGGCGATGGCAGTTTTGTAGGTATGACTAAGGCCATCTACGAAGCCACACTTGCAGCCAACTCTGCGCCACAAGGCTAACTCCACAGAGAGTTTGGCGTAGCTGATCGAAAGGTGCTAACTTGTCAAGCATGGAACTAATACCTCTTGACGAGATATACCGTCAGCTGAAGAACCGCTACGACACCTCGGGCTTCAGCCCATATGTCATCCGCACCGATTGGCAGATCATCCGGCGCATAGGCGTCCATCCGGCGCTGGCCACAGTTCAGGACTTGGAGAAGGTTGTCTTATCAGCCACCAAGCAATCGACCAAAGCCAACTATGTCTCCAGGTTGCGCTCGATCTACAAACACCTCAACAAGATGAACCTCGTCAACGGCAATAACCCAGCCGAGGACTTGCCAAGGGTGAAAGCAGGTCGCGGCGTACCAAAGCCCGTCACCAAGGCCGAATTCGAGAAGCTGCTGGCAGAATCGCCAAAGCCTTATCGCGACTGGTTCATCCTGGGTGGAATGGCAGGTCTGCGAGCGCATGAAGTCGCCAAGATCGAAGGCGCTGATCTGATCACAGATAACGGCGGGTATTCCTTGCGGGTTATCGGCAAAGGCAAGACCGACCTAGTCATCCCAGTTTCAGCCAAGGTCGCCGAGACAATTCAGAGCTACAACACGCTCGGACCACTCTGGAAGATCGACCCTAACAAGTTCTCCAAGAAGGCAGCCGACGAAATGCGCCGCGTTCTCGGACCTAACGCCAAGCACTTCCACTCTTTGCGCCACTACTTTGCCACGACGATGCTTGAAAAGTCCGACGGCGATCTATTGGCAGTCCGAGACTTGATGCGCCATTCATCGGTGGCAACCACGCAGGTCTATACTCAACTCTCGCAAGGTAGGACACGCTCGCTCGTCGACATGATCTAGGGGGATTCATGCGCTTTCACGTCTTAGCACTTCCACACACGCAGGTCACGCCAGAGTTCGCTGGCTGCGCTTTCACCGAGAAGGTGCGCCGGTTCTGCATCATGATGACCGACCTAGGTCACGAAGTCATCCTCTACGCTGGCGAGGAAACCACAGCGCCAGTCACCGAGCTAGTCACCTGCATCACCGAAGCCGAAAGACAAGAAGCAGTCGGCGATCAGCACTACACCACGACCACTTGGGACCAAGATTCCCCACATTGGCAAATTTTCAACGCGAACATCATCACCGAACTAGGCAAGCGCCTACAACCCAAAGATTTCATCTGCGCTATCGGCGGTTATTCACACAAGCCGGTTGCTGACGCTTTCCCGTCCCACATGACGGTCGAATTCGGCGTCGGTTATGGGGGAGTCTTCAGTCAATACCGCGTCTTCGAGTCTTACGCGTGGATGCACTCAATCTATGCCGGCTACAACAATCCGACGGCGATCGATGGCAAGTTCTACGATGTTGTCATTCCTGGCTACTTCGAACCTGACTGGTTCCCGCTAGGCGATGGCTCTGGCGATTATTACCTCTACATCGGCCGGATCATTGACCGCAAAGGCTACGCAATCGCCCAAGAAGTCTGCGAGCGACTAGGCAAGCGGCTGATCCTTGCTGGTCCAGGTGAAGGCAAAGGCTACGGCGAATTCATCGGCTCAGTTAACCCCGAACAGCGTGCAGAATTGATGGGAAAGGCGGTAGCAACATTCGCTCCTACTCTCTACATCGAGCCTTTCGGAAACGTGGCTATCGAATCCCAAGCCTGCGGAACGCCGACGATCACAACCGATTGGGGCGCTTTCACCGAAACCAATCCAAACGGCGTTACTGGTTATCGCTGCCGGACTTTACAAGAATTCTGCGACGCCGCAGAAAAGGTCAAAACACTAGACAGAAAAGCAATTAGCGATCACGCAAAGTCAAGATATTCTCTCGATGTCATCGGGCCACAGTACGAGGCCTACTTCGAGCGACTGCTAACATTGTGGGATGGTGGCTGGTATCAATTAAGGAGCTGAAATGACAACGGCTAGTTCAATGTTTCGCCGGATTGTCACGCTTCCGCAGATGATCTATCGCCAGTCGATTGCTTCGATTGTTGCTCACTATTTCTACAACCAGCCAGGAATTAAATACAACCAATCTTCCTGGACTTATGACTACATCTCCGATCGTGGCAATATGGCAGAACATCCAGTTGCAGGTCCTTCAATGAAAGGTCGATAATGGCGACGACATACTTCCTCGGAAGCCAAGTTCCTCTCGGCGTAACCATCACCGATGCCACCGGCACTCCAGCCGATGCAACAGCGGTCGTCCTCACCGTTACCTTGCCAGATGGCACAACTGCAACACCAAGCGTCAACCACTCTGGGACTGGCCTTTATGATGCCGACTACACACCTTCCCAATCAGGACGCCACACAATCTTCTGGGTAGCCACAGGCGCAAACGCCAGCTCCTATTCTGATGACTTTACAGTTCGCGACCCTAACGACATCTCGATCGTCTCATTCGATGAAGTCAAGGATCACCTCAACATTCCATCGACCAGCACAACCAACGACTCTGAGTTGTATCGCTTCATTGATGCCGCAACTGATATGGCAGAGGCTTACACAGGCACAGTTCTTGGTCGCAAGACTTTCACCAATGAGGTCTACGACGGAAACCAAACCGACCTTCGTCTTCAGAATCCTCGCGCTCTGCAAATCCTCAGCGTTGTCGAGAATGGAATCACTCTCACCGCTGCCGATTACGCTCTGGATTACACCGGACAACGACTTAGCCGCGTGACTGCTGGTTCACTCAACGAGCCAAACTTCTACGGAATCTGGGCGCCAGGATCAAAGAACATCACCGTTTCCTATGTCGCTGGATTTACAAATCCTCGCCCTCAAGCCAAGCAAGGCGTCCTCGAGCTAGTGCGTCACCTTTGGCAAACCCAGCGCGGATCAATGAACGTGATTTCACGCAACCAGAACGGCGATGATTTCTACCCAGCCTCGACCTTCTCAATGCCTCGTCGCGTGATGGAATTGCTCGACCCAATCAGTCTGCCAGGTATCCTCTAAATGGCAACGACGACAGCGGTCGAAAATCTCATCCAAGCGATGATCACAGCCTTCCAATCTGCGTCCACGCTTTCAGGAATTCAGGTCTACGACGGAGCTGATATCAACATCGACTCTTATCCTCAGAACTGGATCGCAGTTGGACATGATGGAAACGAAGATGGCGATGTTCAAGTTTCCGACTCCCGCAATAATTGGGAGCTAGTCGGTAATTACAAAATGTTTGAAGACGGAACGGTCAACTGTACGCTCGTGGCTCAGTCCGGTGATACTCACTTGGCTCCCGTTCGTCAGCAAGCTCAATCAATGCTTTCGGCGATTGACACCATCATTCGTTCAGACCCAAGTTTCGGTGGAGCAGTTCTGTATTCAGGCCTAGATTCTCACCGAATCCGCTACATCCAAGCCAATGCAGGTGCAGCAGTTCAAATTGATTTCACAGTAGCTTACAGAGCGAGAACCTAGGAGAAAACATGGCCAAGATCAAGAACGTTTCGCCACTCGGCGATCTTTACATCCCATCGCTGGGATTAGCAGTTCCAGCCAATTCAACTTTTGATGTTGCTGATGCCGCAGTTGCAGCTTCACTCTTGGAGCAGACATCTAACTGGGCAGCAGCAGATCAAGCAGCGGCAACAGTAACACCAACACCTCAAACCCCAGCAGCACCGGACGCTCCGGCTGCCCCAAGTAACTAGGAGAAAAAATGGCAATCGGCGCCGGTATTGGTTCCCAACTGGGAATCGCAACTGAGACAACATTTAACACCGCTGTCACCGTCACTCGTTTTTACGAGTTCACATCTGAAGGCATCAACTACAACAAGAAAACTGTGGAAGGAATGGGACTCCGCGCAGGTGGACTACTTCCTCGCTCACAGCGTCGCGTAGTGACAACCTTCGATGCAACTGGTGACATCACACTCGACCTTCCAACCAACGGCCTTGGACAACTTCTGTCTTTGGCTACAGGTTCAACACCATCACCAACCACCGTCACAACTGGCGTCTACTCATACGCTTTCACACTTGGCGACATCTACGGCAAGTCTGCAACAGTCCAGGTCGGCGTTCCTCAATACACCGGCACAGTCGTACCAAAGACCATCACAGGTGCAAAGGTTTCGACTTGGGAGTTGGCAGTATCAGCTGGCGGCTTGGCGACAGGAAAGTTCACCATCGATGGCGCAGGATTTAGCACAACCCAGTCACTTGCGACTGCTTCCTACCCACTCAACGGCTCAATCTTCCACTTCGCTCAAGGCGCGATCACAGTCGATGGCACATCAGTAGCCAACGTCAAGGACTTCACATTGACAGTCGATAACGTGATCAAGGGCGATCGCTACAACCTCGGCGCTTCTGGTGCTAAGGCTGAGCAGGTCATCAACGGCTTCCGCAAGATCACAGGCAAGTTGACGGCTGAATTCCTTGACTCAACACTCTTGAACAAGTACCTCACCGATGCTCAGACTGCGCTTTCCTTGACCTTCACAGGTGCAACCATCGCTGGAAGCTACAAGCAAACCTTGACCATCACAGTCTCAGCAGTCAAGCTCGATGCTGACACACCAAAGGTTCCTGGTCCTGGCGTCATCGACCTTGCTGTCACATTCACAGCATACGACGACGGCTCAGATGCCCCATTGACCATCACATATCAGACAAGCGACTCAGCTCTCTAATATGGCAGACGACGACTTCACGATTGACTACAAAGAATTCGGTGAGTTTTATCGCCGCATGGGAAAGATCGATCCTGAAGTCAAAAAGCAATTACGTAAGCGGTTGACAGAAGCAGCGAAACCAGTTGTCGAGGATGTCCGGAGAGCAGAGTTGCAAATCCAGACCAAGTCCGGCGAAACTGAGATGAAGAGAAAAAAGCGCGGGGAAACCCTAGGTCTGCGCCAATCTCTCGCCGCTGCTACTGTCTCCGAAATCAAGGCCACCAAGCGCGGTGGAGCAGTCCACATCAGAGTCTCGACAACTCGCTTCATGGGAGCCAGCGGGCGTCCTCGAACCGTTCCGTATTACATGGAAGGTCGACGCAAGCGCCCCTGGCGCCATCCCGTCTATGGCAACCGCAACAAATGGGTAACGCAATCACCACACCCTTTCCTTGGTGTCACCGTACTCAAACACAAAGACGAATTCGAAAAACAGGTATCATCGGCGGTGTTAGACGCCATCGCTTCAGTCCAATAACAGGGGGAACCATGCCACTACAGATCAAAGATGAAGTCTTCGCCATTCCAGGTGAAGGATCAGAACCAAACGTCTCTGGACGTGAAATCACCAACATCGAAGACGCTCTCGGACTTGATGGGCTTTCCTTGCTAGGACTGCTCGCGTCTGAGGATGCGCTTCACCCAAATCCTAAATACACACGATCAAAGGCGATCTATGCAGTTGCGTGGATATGCCTGACTCGTGCCGGAAAGATTGTCTCATTCGACAATGTCCTTGATTCCTACACCATTGCAGATTTCAAGTTCTTGGGAGATGACCCAAAAAAATCCGAAACCGCCGCGAACTAATTAGAGGCGGCACTCGCGGCCATATCACTCGCCACATGGCGTTGATCTGTCACACTTATCCAGGCATCACGCCGCTAAATGTCTGGGACATAGAATTGCCGATCTTGAACGGGCTGATTGAAGCTGCACTCAAGATGAACGCACCAACAGACGACTAGGAGATAACATGGCGAACGACACCTCGTTAACGTACTCGCTCTATGGCAAGGATGTCTCCGCTTCTAAGGCTTTGCAGAATATCGGCAAGGAAGCTGAGAACACAGGTGGCGCGTTCTCCAAGATTAAGACCATCGCCGCTGGCGTATTCGCTGGTAATATCTTGCAAAATGCTGGTCAGGATGCCCTCAATTTCGCCAAAGAATCAATCGGCGCTTACCAGTCAGTCGGCAAAGAAGTCATCAATCTCCAGCGCTACACCGGAGACTCAGCCGAGGCGATGTCCAAACTTCGTTTTGCAGCTGAGGAGTCTGGCGTTGGCGCAGATACTTTGGCGTCAGCACTTGGCAAGATGGCTAAGGCTGCCGCTACAACTGCCGGCGAAAAGAAGTTCGAAGCCCTAGGCATTAGCGTCAAGGATTCCAACGGCCACTTCAAGGCGGCGTCAGCACTCTTCTCTGAGGTTGCAAATAAGATCGCAGCAATGCCGCCTGGAGTCGAAAAGACCAACGCTGTATTGCAAATCTTTGGCAAGTCAGGAATGGCTCTCTATCCACTCCTTAACCAAGGCGCAGCAGGTATCGCCAAATTCGGAGCAGAAGCCCAGAAGATGGGATTGGTTCTCAACGGAGATGCCCTCAAAGGCGTTCAGGCTAACATTATGGCTCAGCGTGAATTCCACGCTTCAGTCGAAGGCTTACAAGTTCAACTAGGACAATATCTTTATCCTGCTCTCACAGCGGTGATGAAAGGATTTTCTGACATCGTCCCAGTTTTGACAACAATTCTTCGACCAGCCTTTGAAGCAATCGGCAAAGTGGTTTCATTCTTGGTTCCCATCATCAAAGATGTCGTTGATTATGTTGTCGATCTTGGTCACAATTTTGAAGATTCTGGAACCAAGATGGGTATTTTCTCCGAAATAGGCAAGAACCTTGGATTGATCTTCAACGATGTCAAGGCTGTATTCGTTGACGCCAAAACAGTAGTCATGGACTTATTCAATGGCTTCAAGGCAGTCGGAGATTATGTTGCTCCGGTACTTGGTCCAATCTTGGGCGTCACGCTTTTCCTAGCACTCAAGTCAATCGTCACAATCGGCGCAATTCTCAAAGACACCATCGGGGCATTGACCTTCGTATTTAGAGGACTTTGGGATGTCATCAAACTCATTGGTGATGGAATTAAGGGTATTTTCTCGGCAATTATCGCTGGCTTCAAAATGGAAATCAACGGAATCATTGACATCATCAATGGTGCAATCGATCTTCTTGACAAAATTCACGTCAAACTCCCATCTTTCCTTGGCGGCGCGGAATTCGGAATCAACATTCCAAAGATTCCACACCTCGCCGATGGCGGCATTGTCAGTTCGCCAACCTTGGCGATGGTCGGTGAAGCCGGACCTGAAGCTGTCGTCCCACTCAGCAAGGGTGGCATTGGCCAAGGCATGAATGTCACAATCAATGTCTCTGGCTCAGTCATCACCGAGAAAGACTTGGCTGTCAAGATGCGTAACGAGTTGGCTCAGCTCATGCGTCGCAAAGGCGCACCATTAGCGGCATTGGGTCTATAAAATGGCGGCTTTTTTAGACGGCACAAACGGACCAACGCTGACCGTTCAATTCCTTATCAACGGCTCATGGGTAAGTGTTAGCACCACCGACCTGCGTCAAATGCAGATTCATCGTGGTCGCGCTCGCGCTGATCAGAAAAATGATCCAGGATCGACAACCATTGTCCTAGACAACCATTCTGGCTTCTATGATCCTGAATACACCGGTTCTGGCTCTCCCTATGTAGTTTCAGGCGTCAATCAGCTTCAGGCAGGTCTACAGATGCAAGTCTTAGCCACGTGGTCTGGAACTTCTTACAAACTATTCGTCGGCTATCTCGAGACAACCACAGTCGATCAAGGTTTTGATCCTACGGCGACAATGATCTTCACCGACGGCATCGCTCTACTCTCCAAGATGTACGCATTGGCTCAATCTCCAGCCGCTTACTCTGGCGAGACAACATCGACCCGCGTTGGTCGGATGCTTGATTATGCCAACTGGACTGGCTCACGCAATCTCTCTGGCAGCGTTCAGATGGAAGCGACAACGCAGTCAGGAACTTTGCAGACTCTCATCGAGCAATGCGTTGCGTGTGAAGCAGGTCGCTTCTATATTAGCCGCGATGGTGTTGCTACTTTCCTTCCATTGTCGGATAAGTTCAACCGCGTCACTCGCTTGATGCTTTCAGATTCTCGCGCCACCAACACGATCGAATATGACCATCTCGAGACAACGCCTGGAACCTACCAAGTCATCAATGAGGCTTTAATCCAGCGTGACTCCGGTACACAGCGCCGCTATCGTCACCTTCCATCGACCAGCGCTTTTGGTTTGAAGTCGATCACAGTCAATGCGCCAATCTTGAATGATAGCGACGCTGACAATCTTGCCAAATACCTAGCCTATAAAGATCACAACCCTCAACCTTTGGTGCAGTCGGTTCAGTTCTCAGCTCACGCCCTCGGCACGTTATACCCAGACTTCCTAGCGCTTGAAATCGGCGATCAGATCACAGTCGAACGCACAACTGTCGATGGTCGCACTCTGGAGTTATACACAGTCCTCGAAGGTTATCAACACGATATCGATTTCGACAATGGCTGGCGTACTAACTTGATGACCTCGCCAATGAATCCTTACTCAATCACGATCTAAGGGGAACCTCATGCCATTAGCGCCACAAATCACCAACACGCCAATCCCTTATTCGACTTGGTTCGTCTCTGGCGATTACGACAATTCTGCGACGGCTGTCGTCACTCCATCGGCAACCTACACCGTTGCATATCCTGGACCTTCCGCAGTCAATATCGGAGATATCTGGTACGACACTTCCAACGGAAATCTGGCTTATCGTTGGGATGGAAGCAACTGGGTTTCCGTTCAAGATGGCTCAATCGCTTCGGCAGCAACTTTGGCCGGAACTGCTAACACCACAGCCAACACAGCGCTTTCAACGGCCAACACAGCCAACACAAACGCAAGCTCAGCACTTTCGACTGCCAACACAGCAAATAGCACAGCCAATAGCGCCTACACCAAAGCCGCTTCAGCAGTTCAAACCAGCGCAAATACTATTGTCAACGCAAGTAACCAATTGACATCCATTAACGGTAATGGAATTAGTGTTTATACTGGAAGTCTTAGCGGCGCGCATGTAATACTTAATTCGGCTGGTTTGGCTGGATACGATTCTGGCGGTAATGCAACCTTTTCTATTAGCGCGTCAACAGGAGCTGCTTCATTCGTCGGAACCATAACCTCAACATCCGGAAGCGTTGGTGGCTGGTCTTTATCTAGCAATTATTTAATTGCCGGAAGCACATATCTTTATACAGATTCAGGTTCATCCACTTATGCCATGATTACAAATAAATCAGTGCATGCAACTGGAGGCTTTGAGTCCGGTTCTGGCGCTTATCAAGCCAATCTTATTGGATCAAGCGTATCGTCCGGTCCTGGATGGAGCATGTCTGGAACACCTATTCCAGCAACGGCTACTGGTTCTGGTTCTGATGCCCTTTATAGCCTTGGTTCATCATCATTTCGTTGGAACTATGTTTACTCAGCGCACTCAGCAATAAACACTTCCGATGAAAGAACCAAAAACAATATACAACCGACACCGCTTGGATTGAATTTTATTAACTCATTGAAACCGGTTTCTTTTAAGATGAATCAAGGAACTGTCAAGGGTGTAATGAATGCTAATAATGAAATTGAACCTCAAATAATTCCAGGAACTAGAACGCACTTTGGTTTTATTGCTCAAGATGTAAAATCTGCACTTACCGCTGTTGGTATTGATCCGTCAACCGCTGCAATATGGACTTTAGATGATCCTTCTGATCCTAATTCTCGTCAGGGTTTAGTTTACGATTATTTTATTTCGCCATTGGTAAAGGCAGTTCAAGAACTTTCAGCAGAAATCCAAACACTCAAGGGGGCAACAAATGGAACAACAGCAAGTTAGCGCAGACGAATTGATCGCGAGTCTTAGGGAATTCATAAGCATACTCGTGCAGGAAAATTTAACCTATAAAATCCTACTTGGTAAAATTGGCTCGGGGGATTCACCTCAACAGTAAGGAAAAGAAATCACACTCAACGATCAATCTGATATTGCGAACATTGTCTATTGCTGGACGTTCTCAATCGGAGCAATCGGGGGAGCAATCTGGTGGGTATTTCATCGGGCGGTTCGCTTTATCATCCGTCACGAGATAAGTCTTCGCCGCAAGTCGAAAGGCGGGGACAATGCGTAACCCACTCAAGCGCAAATTCGTACATCCAGACACGGGCGATGTTCTGAACTTCTCTGAGCAAATCTCGTGGAAAATTCAAGGCATCATCCGCAACTGGTATTTCATATCTATCTGGACTGTCGGTTCTGCCCTATGGTGGCAGTTCCCGTCCTGGTTCCATGACACCCACAGCTTCACCAAATGGCAGCTCGTGGCGTCGTGGCTGGCTGTCACCATCGAACTGATCATCGGCATTGGCCTACTCGGTCAGACCAAGCGTGACGCTCTTATCCTGCGCGAACTTCGCAAGTTGACCCGTCAGGAAGCCGACAACATCGAAATCCTCACCGACATGATCGAGGACTTGCAGGAATCCGAAGGGAGCCATGATGACCTATAAGCCACGCCCAGGGGATTACGGAGTTGTCAGCAGCAATGGATTCTTTGCCAAACTCATTCGACTTGGAACGGTATCCCGCTGGAACCACGCTTTTATTTACATTGGCGACGGCAAGGTGGTTGAAGCCAACCCTACTGGCGTTGCTATTAGCCCTCTTTGGAAGTACCCACGAGTCGCTTGGAATCAGCATGAGAAGCTGCGTGGCGACCAACGCGAAGCCATCGTTTATCACGCCACCAACCTTGTCGGACGGCCATACAATTTCGGCATCATTGCAATGCTGGCGCTTCGTGCGTTAGGCATCAAGGTATTCCCACAATCTTTTATCCATTACTTAGCCAGACACCAAGGCTATATCTGCTCCGAATTGGTTGCAGAGTGCTACGAGAAAGCTGGCCATCTAGTCTGCCCTAACACAGACTTAGTCAATCCTGGCGATCTAGCAGAAAGGTTGATCTGGCAATGAGTAATCAAGCCAACGCAGTCCTAGCAGTAGCTAAGAAATATGTTGATCAAGGCTACAAAGAAGGCCCAAACAACGAGTCAATCTTTGGCGCATGGTACGGCGAGGATCACCAGTCCTGGTGCGCGATGTTCGTTTCCTACTGCTTTGCTCAAGCCAATGCCTTGCCATTGATCGCTGGAATCCAATCACCCAAAGGATTCGCCTACTGCCCAATCGCAGTCCAACATTTCACAACTACGCACCAGCTCGTCCCCGTCAGTTCGGCTCAAGCCGGCGACATCGTATTTTTCAACTGGGACGGACAGAAGTTGCCAGAACACGTCGGCTTGGTTGTCTCCAACAATCCTGCGACAAAGACCCTGACAACTTATGAAGGCAACACCGGAGCGCCTGGAGTCAATCAATCCAATGGTGATGGTTGCTATCAAAAGCAACGCCAATATCAGTTCGTCGTCGCTGTGGCGCGTCCTAAGTGGACCAACTGAGTCTGCTAGTCTTTCCTCACCTACCTTGAAAGGGTATCTATGAAAATTTCACCAAAGATCACCAAAGTCGCCGAACACTACGCAATCGCTTTCGTATCAACTGCCGCTGGTATCTGGTACTCAGGCGACCATCATCCGCTTGGAGTAGCCAAAGCCGCTGCCGCTTCAGTCTTCGGACCAGTTATCGGCGCTGCTATTGCTAAGGCGCAGAAGTTCATTGCGATTTACAATGTTGGAAAGGCAACCGTTAAGGCTGCAACTCCAGTCGCGCCTACACCGCCAGCCACGCCAGCTGCATAGGTTCAATGTCACTTCGTTCCGCAATTGAGGACTTCCTCGCTAACCCGCCGGTACAGTCTGGCTTTCCTTGCAAGATCGATCGCATCATCGCCGATCTACCCAAGGAAGACGCCAAGGCGCTCGCCGACCTTATCGACAACGCAAACATCTCTGCTTCAGCCATCTCTCGGCTTTTGATGTCACACAATTACGATGTGAAGCCAGCATCGATCATCAAACACCGCAAGCGTGGCGAAGCGAATGGGTGTCGCTGCAAGAAGTAACCGATGACACTTCGTTCGGATATTAAGGCTTTACTCAAAAAATCCGGCAAGGAGCCAGCACAGTCGACTCGAATTTCGTTTCCACAAACGACGAGACTTCGGGTGCTGGCTTCTTCGTGTTTCAAGTGTCAGCATTGCGAAGCCAATCTCTTCGAAGTCGAACCACATATCGACCACATCGTCCCGCTATCTAAAGGCGGCTCCAACGATGAAAGCAATCTCCAAGCGTTATGCTCGGACTGCAATTTAGCCAAAGGCAATCAAGACGACCAGGGGGCAAAGATGAAACGCAAGGAAATCCTCGACGAAGCCAACCGACTCACACATGGCGACCGAGACAAGAACTACGGCACGCCCAAGACCAATCACGAGCGAATCGCAGCTCTTTGGTCGATCGTGCTTGAACATCCGGTGACACCTGCCCAAGTAGCCCTCTGCATGGCTCAGGTCAAGGTTGCCCGACTTATCGAAACCCCAACCCACCTCGACAGCTTCGTCGATGGTGCTGCATACCTCGCAATCAGCGGAGAATTGGCCACAGAGACCGATTAGCCTTCCTGAATGATGCCCTAGCCCCCAAACGCCACCTCGCCGGCGCTTGGGGGCTTCTTTGGCGTTCTAGAGGTATTCTTAGTCCACAGAACTCGCCGACAATGCCAACAGGGTTGGTTTTCCTTACGGATAGGCGGGTTTTGCTATTCCGACACGCCGAGGAAGATGGTTGCACTCCCCCGCCATATATGTCACAGTTAAGTCACTCCCGAAAGGGTGCATCGAATACAAAGGGGGCAACAAATGAATACAGATAGAAAAGATTTTACCAATCATCAAGGCCTGAAGGAAGTTCTGCGCTGGTCAATGAACATTCATGGCAAGCCTGGAAATTCAGTCAGGGGAGATTGGTGTTTGGCCGCAGCTGTCGCAATCGTTAACGGATTGCCAATGCCAGAACCATTGATGGAAGGCAACACTAAGAAGGTTTGGCGATCAACTCCAAATCGATTGGAAACCATCAAAAGGATTCTTGCATCAGCTGAAGGGGTGGCCGCATAATGCTCAACTACATACTGTCAGCAATGGGCGTGGCTTTATTCCTAGCCATTCCAATGATCTTGCTTGAACCTAAATCCGAGATGGATCAACAAATCCGCGACGCTATGGCGTGGGATAAAAAGCAAGCCAAACTCAATCGCGCTATCAGAGGCGAAAAATGATTCCGCAAGTCGGCGACCAAGTAGTCGTCTCATTTACTGGCACAGTCACAGAATTGTTCACATCGCCAGGAAATATCGACATCATCCAAATCGTGACAGATCAGGGAATCCAACACACATTCTGGCCAGCCGAGGAATCTTCGGTGACCATCAATGTCCTAGAGAAAGCAGGAAAGTAGAATGATTATCTCAATGATTGACTGGAAGTTTATCCTCACAATTTTCTTGGTAGCCTTCTTCAGCTTCACCTTGGGAGCCATCTACGAATGGTCACGCAAAGACGGCCACTCCGACAAGATCACAGAATTGCGTCGCACTCGCAAGGAGCTTGAACAGTCCCGCGAAATGCTCTACAACTTGACCAACCACGCAACTTTCAATCCAGTTGTCCGTCGCAAGTTTCACGCAGTAAAGAACTAATGTCCAAAGCCAAGGCAAAGGGTACTGCTGCCGAAACTGCCCTCGTCAAATACTTGCGCGATCATGGGTTTCCAGGCGCAGAACGCCGAGCATTGACTGGCGAGTTTGATCAAGGCGATGTCACCGGTACTCCTTGCCTTGCTTGGGAAGTCAAGAATCATCGTTCATATAAATTCCCCGAGTGGCTCAAGGAAGCCCAAGTTGAAGCTGAAAATGCCAAAGCAGATTTCGGAATCCTTGTTGTCAAACCTAATGGCGTTGGACTAACCTCAGCGCACAAGTTCTGGGCGGTTCTCAGCGTCGAGGACATGGTCCATTTACTCAGAGAAGCAGGATACGGCGACAGGAATGATCAATGAAATCTTCAATCTTAAAGTTCCACACTTTCCAAGAGCGCTTTGTGCGCAAGTCGGATTCGGCGATCTATGGTTTCCGGAAACTCGCGAGGAAGTATCTACCTTCACCCCTCAAGCCAAGAAAATCTGTAGTGGATGTCATCACCGAGTTGAATGTCTCCAGTACGCGCTCGACGAAGAAATATCTGACGGCATCTGGGGCGGTCTTACACGTCGAGAGCGACTCAAGTTTGTTCCACGTCGTCCTAACGGGAAACCAGTTAACAACATGGGTGAGAAGGTCTACAACTACCGAAAACAAGGTTACTCATACGAATGGATCGCCAGCCGCCTAACCACTACCCAGGCAGCAGCAGTCCAAGCATTGACCAGATATAAGAAAAGAATGGGGATAGGAGATGGAAAATGACAACGTGGTATGGCTTTGTCGGCCGCTTCATTCTTACAATGGCTCTGGCGCTCAATGTCATCTTTGTCGTCAACCATATTCACTCCCCGCTGGTGATTACGCAGCAGGTCGCAATGACCAACGCCAGCGCGGAGCAAGCGGCGAAGGAGCTACTGACGCCGAAGCAATACAAGTGTCTCGTTGGAGTTATCACCATCGAGTCGCACGACAATCCGTTGGCCAAGTCGCCAACATCATCAGCCAGGGGAGTTGGTCAACTTCTCGCGTCGACATATCGCAACCTTGGACTGAGACACAGCAACGATCCGAAAGCGCAACTGATCGCAATGCTGGCCTATATCTCGGAGCGCTACGGCAGCGGTGGCGCGTGCGCTGCACTTCAACACGAGCATCGATTTAATTACTTCTAAGGGGACAAAATGTCAGAACTTAATGATGCGTTAGAACTTCCACCACACTTGGCTGGATGGTTAACCGAATACAACAATCTCAAGGCGCAGATCAAGGATTTAACTGAACGCGCCGATATCGCCAGAGCGCACCTTGAGTCAGCTCTTGGTGATAATGTCATGGCCACAGTCAACGGCGTTCCGGTTCTCAAATGGGACTATGTTGATTCCAAGCGATTTAATCAAAAGAAGGCTCAACAGCTTCTCTCCGAAGCGATCTTCCAAGAATGTTTCGACATAACTCGAAGTAGAGTTTTCAGACCTATCAGTCAGGATGACTTGTGATCGACATTTTCGAATTAGAGCAGGAGATTCGCTCAAACATCTCCAACGCTTCTGCCAACGCTCCACGATCGAAGCAACGCTCCATCGGACCTTCTGAGGTTGGTGGCGAGTGCGATCGCAAACTTGGATATCGTCTGCTCGGTGTGGAACCAGTCAATCAATCCGATACCTGGCTCGCCACAATCGGCACAGCAGTCCACGCTTGGTTGGCCGAGCAGTATGAGAAGCTCGAGGACGCAGAACGCCACGACAACATCGAATCGCGCTATCTGATCGAACATCCAGTCTTCGTCACCGACACTCTTAGCGGTTCAGTCGACCTTGTCGATCTCAAGCGCAAGTTGGTCATCGACTGGAAAGTTGTTGGCGATACATCGCTCAAGAAATATAAGAAGGAAGGCGTCGGCGACCAATACCGCACTCAGGCGCACCTTTACGCCTACGGCTTGATCCGAGGTGGCAGAGACATCCGCGATGTCGCGATCGTGTTCTTGCCGCGTGGTGGATCGCTGAAGAATATGTATATCTGGAGCGAACCTTTCAACCTTGGCATCGCTCAACGCGGCATCGAGCGCTTGAAAGCAGCCAACTACATCATCGACAATGCGGGCGTCGACGCTCTTTCGCTGATGAACGCGGTCAGTAGCTTCTGCCACTATTGTCCGTTCTATCTACCGGGCAGCACAGAATTCTCCGTCGGATGTCCTGGCGGGGATTTACCAAACCCAACCCAACTCAATATGGAAAGAAGGTAATCATGTCAATATGGGACGACCCTGGCATGAAAGTCGGCGGCAATTACGCCAAGTTCGAAAACGTTGGAGACGAAGTCTCTGGCAAGGTCATCAACATCGGCGCACATCGCTGGGATGATGGATCAGTTTCACCACAAATCACACTTGAGACCCCAACTGGCGAGGTTACAGTTACGGCTGGACAAGTTCGTCTCAAGGCTGCATTGGCAGAGAAGCGTCCGGAAACTGGCGACTTCCTCACCATTCAACTCACGCAGATCGAGAAGCGTGCCGGTGGCAAGACACTCAAGCACTTCGATGTCACAGTCGACAAGGGTGATCCTTGGGGTACTCCAGCGCCACTAGCGTCTAAGGCATCAGCAGCAGACGATCTTTCAGGCGTTGATCCAGCGGTGCTGGCAGCTCTGAAGAAGCAGATGGGTGCAACCCCGTTCTAAATAGGTTTGGGTCTTAGGGGGACCCATATAGCGCCGAATGGTTGAGATGTTTCCGTCCACCTTTCCATCTCGACAGGTTCGATTCCTGTTCGGCGCACAAACTCTGGAAAGGAGTGACAATGGCGATCGTCGTCGTAAATGAATCCAAGTCGGTGACTACACCGCAAGCCTTAGCAATTACCAAAGGCCTTCAATACTTCAGCCAGCAAGTGACGACGGCGTGGGGATTACCTGCCAACATTCCGACCTTTGCCGCTGCTCGTGATCCTAAGTCGTGGAATGTCTGCATCGTTGATCAGTTTCCTAACCCAGCGATGACAAACACAGCTTTGGGTTATCACGAGCTTCTCAACGGATTGCCGATCGCCTACATTCGCGCCAACTGCTATGGCAGCCGAAATCCCCTTGGCACATACATCAAGCCATTGATCATTCGCGGCAAGCAAATCACCAAGCCAATAATGACGCCGGGAATGTTCTCGGTCATCTGCCATGAACTTGCTGAAATGCTGATCGATCCCAACATCAATCGCACAGCCAAAGACCCCATCGGTCGCAACTGGCTCATGGAAATCTGCGATCACACCGTCGGTCAATTCCTTATCCCGATCAATAACGCCAACGCAATCGCACCTGATTTCACGACACCAGCGTTCTACGACATCAACGGCAAAGCGCCGTTCTCGTACCTCAATGTTCCGACCAAGCCATTCGTGCTGCCAGCGGGTGCATACGGCTACTATGTCGGGACCAACGGTCAACCAATTCCTGTCAGCGCTGCCGCTGCTCGCGTTCCGGATGTCGAATAATGACTGCAAACGAGATTCTCGGCGTCGTCTATGGTTTGAGTATCCTCGCCGCGTTCTCTTTGGTATTCGCCGAAGCCAAGCGCATCAAGGCCGACAATCGTCGACGCCACATCCAGCACCTTGCCAGCAACCTGCGCGATGGAAGCTGCTGGCATTGCAAGAATGAAGGCCACTGCGAGGCTAACTGCTGGGACTGCGACTGATGGCGATCTATGAATTCCACTGCCTATCCTGCAAGACAGTCACCGAGATTTCAGCATCAATCAAGGAGTCGATTCCGGTTCCTTGCTGTAGTTCCTGCGGTTTAGCCATGACCCGTCAATATACGGTTCCAGGTGTCGAATTCAAAGGATCAGGCTTTTACTCAACCGATAACCGCAAGTAATTCACAAAGGGGACAACGTGAACACAGAACCACAGCCATCTGGCAACCCAATTTTCGGCGCTGCCATGTCGTTTGCAGCTCATGGTTGCTCGATCGTGCCAACGCGCATGGATGGCAGCAAAGCACCATTCGGCGCATGGAAGAAGTACCAAACAGAACGCGCCAACGCCATGCAGATTCACCATTGGTTTGCCAATCCTGACCAAACAGGTTTCGGCGTCATCACCGGTCAAGCATCAGGAAACCTCGAGATGTTGGAGTTTGAAGGCCGCGCAGTTGCGATGGGTCTGCTCGATGAAGCAAACGAACTGGCAACTAATTCCGGACTGCTTGAAATACTCCACAAAGTCACCAACGGCTACGCCGAATTCACACCTTCAGGCGGCGTTCACTTCTACTACCGGATCAGCGACGCACCAGTTCCAGGCAACACCAAGATCGCAAGGCAACCTGGCGAAGACGGCGGCGTCCTGATCGAAACCAGAGGAGAAGGCGGATTCTCAATCGTCGCTCCGTCTCATGGGATGGTGCATCCCTCGGGCAAGGCGTGGATCGCAGTCACAGGATCACCAGCAACCATTCCGACAATCAGCTGGGATGAGCGTGAAGCGGTCCACAGCGTATTGAGAGCGTTGGATCGGATGCCGACACCGGAGACGGTGCTGTCGGTGATCGCAGACCACGCGGATGCTGGCGGCGGCGTCAGCCCTGGCGATGATTACAGCAACCGCACCAGTTGGGATGAGATTCTGATTCCGCGTGGCTGGAGCAAAGTCTTCACCCAAGGCACGACGACCTATTGGAGACGACCTGGTAAGAACATCGGCATCAGCGCCACAACTGGCCGAAACGATGGCGACAACTTGTTCGTATTTTCCACCAGTACGGAATTCGAAGCCGAAAAGCCTTACTCGAAATTCTCAGCATTTACCCACCTCAACTTCAACGGCGACTTCAAAGCTGCTGCCAAGAACCTACGAGCCAACGGCTTCGGCGTTCCCAGCATTGCGCCAGCGCCAACGGCTCCAACGCCAGCGCCAAATCTGGAGCCAAATCCAGAGCCAGTCGAAGTCGTCAAATGGCTATCACCCGAGGAGATTGCACTCAACGAGGAAATCGCCCGAAGCCGCGCTCGCAGGCGTGCCAAGGAAATCCTCGACAATGAAGATGCCACCCGACGCTACGACCCGATCATCTTCGTTGAGACCCTCGGTGAAGAGCTAGAACTGCCCATTGAGGAAGTCGACTGGACGATCGAGGGTTTGATACCAACTGGCGCAAACGTGACCCTTACAGCCCAATACAAGGCTGGAAAGACCACGATGATCAATAACCTCGCCAAGTCCTTGGTCGATGGCGGCAAATTCCTCAACTACTTCAAGCCAGCCAATCACCCTGGTCGAGTTGTCATCTTCAACTATGAAGTCAGCGAGAACCAATACCGGCGTTGGATGAAGGATGTCTCAATCGAAAATTCCGAAATGGTCACACTTGTCCACCTGCGCGGAAAGAGCGTTCCACTTCGTTCTGAATATGTCCGCGAGCAGGTCATCGAAACCTTGGCGAAGCTGAACTGCCAGACGTGGATCGTTGACCCGTTTGCGCGAGCCTTTACCGGTAGCGGCGATGAGAACTCAAACTCCGATGTCGGCGCGTTCCTCGATATGTTGGACATCGTCAAGGAGCGTGCTGGCGTCAGCAATCTGATACTCCCCGTCCATACTGGCCGCGCCCAAGAATTCGGCATCGACCGCGCTCGTGGCGCAACCCGCATCGATGACTGGGCCGACGTCCGCTGGCTGCTGAAGAAGACCGACGACGGTCGGTTCTTCTCCGCAGACGGCCGCGATGTTCTGCTCGAGGAACAGCAGGTCAAGTTCGACGAGGCCACCAGAGGCCTCACATTAGGCGGGAGCGACGCTAGAACGGCGCGGAAGGACAATCTAGAGGAGATGTGGGTTGCGGCTGTCCTGAACAATCCTGGACTGAATACGACCGATCTCTGCGGGTTGCTCAAGAAGGGTAAAGACGACAAGGCGCTGGCAGCGGCGAGAAAATCGGCTTTGGCTCGTCGTCGAGTCAAGACTTCGACTCAAGGAAGGTCGGAATTGTGGTGGCCGATTGACCATCTCATCCCCCAAATTGTCGACATTGAGACCGCTTAGAGCCTGTGGATAACTTGGTCAAACCTGTGGATAACTTTGATAAATCTGTGGATAACTTTCTCAGGAAATTCCAAGGAAGTAGTTACCGCATAGAAGTAGCCCATTTTACCGCTATGAGGCGGCGGCTATATAGAGCCGCCATAGCGGAGACGGCTTAAAATTGAAAAAATCACAACCTTCGTTCTGGGAAGTTCCTCGCTATAAGTTATCCACAGGCAGCAACCCAGACCTTTGCAAGAAATGTCACTCGACGATCTGGCGGTTGATCTGTCAATCTGGCTTCCCCACCAGCCTTGACACGACCCGACTCAACTTTGAAGATCAGGTCGATTGCTACCTTGCCAGAATCCCGACCTACGAAATCCACCGAGCCGACGAATCGTTCATCGCCATCTACCGGACGAAAATTCGGATGCTGGCGACGACTCCCGAAACTGTCGTCCTAAAATCTCACCAATGCACAAAGTCGCCAAATACGACTTGGCCGGATTACTGGCCGAAACCCCAACCAACGAAATCTGATGGGATACCGTTCTGACATGAAACTCGCGCAGCTCTTGATCCGTCAACTTGACGACATCTGGCAGTTCTGGAATTCTGCTCATGCTGAGTTGCTACCTGGAAACGGCGGTGCTGGTTCGTCCAGCGGGGAACGCACGATCGGAATTAACGTCTCGGCTTTGAGCTTTATCGCTGGCGACGACATTCTGGGGACTTTGCATGAATGGGAGAAGCTGATCCGGTCTGACCGCGATTTGACGCCGCCAGCGATGATGCCAAAGTTGCCAATCGCTGAGGAAATCAACTCGGCCATCAACTTCGCCAAAACTCATGCCGAATGGTCATCCGAGCAACCTTGGGCAAAAGACTATTTCCGCGAAATTCGCGAAATTCATCAGTTAGGCAAAACTGCCTCAAGAATCCAAGCCGATAAAGCAAAGCGAATTTCATGTCCTGCCGATATCGGCGAAGATCAACGTTGTGGCCAAATCTTGAAAGTCCAAGAAGACGATCTGGGCGAAATCATCAACTGTCGCAAATGCCAGACCGAATGGACAACTGGCAGATTGATCGCGGTGGCCTTGACTGATTCATCCAACGATGTCTGGCTTGATGCCGAAGCGATCGCCGGATATCTCGGTGTCGGCGAGAAGGTCATTTACAAGATCGCGAAAAAGCATCAGATCGCCAAGCGAGGTCAGCTCTACAATTTCAAGCAAATTCTCGACACGCGTCGGACGGCTTGACAAAGTAGGCGACTTATGCGTGATACACTAGCGTCGTCGGGTTGTCGTGGCTCCAGGCAAAATCATGGATGAGCCAGACATCACCGAAATCGACGAAGCGTTAAAGAACGCCATTGAGTCGAAAAAAATCACGCGAGATTCTAAAAAACACATCATCGATCATTTCATTGACGAATTGCTGGATCAAAGATTGGAAATCACAAAATGACTACAATCGTTGCGGTGCAATTAGATGATCGAGTAATTCTCGGCGCTGATAATCAAACCACTTCTGGAATCGGAAGAAAATACACTCCACCACAAAGAGTTAAAATCTCAGAGCGTGGAAAATACATTATTGCTGGTGCTGGAGATGTTCGCGCTTGTGATATTGCTCAGGTGCTTTGGAATCCACCAAACCCAACAGCAACAGATCGAAAAAATCTTTATCACTTCATGTTGCGCAAAGTAATTCCATCACTTAAAGATGCGTTGAAATATCACGACTACAAAGTTGATCCAAACGATAGCGAAGCAGGATTCTTGTTGCTTGTCGCAATCGAAGGTCAAGTCTTTGAGATCGCAGATGATTACAGCGTGACAATGTCCAATCATGGAATCTACGCAATCGGAACTGGATCGTCTTACGCTATTGGCGCACTATTCGCCAAAGCCACAATCATCGAAGCGCTTGAGATTGCTGCGATGAATGATATCTACACATCCGGCCCATTCATGATCGTCGAGCAGTTTAAGAATTAAACAATGCGTGCGATGATGCCATGTCTGGATTGTGGCGTTCCAGTCAGAGCAAGTCGTTGTCCAAGTTGTAGCAACAAACTACTTGAACGAATGGAAAGCAAACCAAAAGCCAACACAACTCAGCGAGGCTATGGTGCTGACTGGCAACGAATACGCAGACACATACTTGACCGAGATCAATGGACTTGCTACAAGTGCCAGAAAAAACTATCCGGCCTTGATGCCACGGTTGATCATGTAATACCCCTAGTAGTTGACCGTACGGGTCGGCTAGACCCAAGCAACTTAGCAGCGTGTTGTCGTTCGTGTAACTCATCCAAGCGAGACAAAGTCGGGTGACGACCGCTTATCGATTTTTTCTGAAAATTGCTTCATGAC
>Ga0214166_1000351_pt1 | contig 24071 bp, 29 predicted proteins | sample TroBogepilimnion_27_FD_153005 | JGI IMG/M metagenome (GOLD analysis project Ga0214166, IMG submission 153005) | Freshwater microbial communities from Trout Bog Lake, WI - Practice 18AUG2009 epilimnion v3 | ecosystem: Environmental > Aquatic > Freshwater > Lake > Epilimnion/Euphotic zone ...
AGATACTGTGCTATCAGATGGGTTGTTATTATTTGTTGCCCTACTATTTTGATTTCCGCCTACAAATGTATACCTACCATTTTGTACAGTATATATAAAATTCACATGATTATGCCCACTATAATTCCAAAGTGCAATATCACCCGGTTGTCCTTGATCTAGTGGAATAGACATTGCATTCCACCTCGATGGAGCATTTTCGATTGCAATAGCGCCAGCTTCCGGGCACCATTTGTATCCACATTGTTTGAGAGTGAAATTAACAAACCCCATGCACCAAGGAGTAGTATCGTGCAATATAACGGCACCTAATCCTAGGCTTTGCCATATTCCTATAATATTCGGATTATCAACGCCGGTAGTCTGATAAGTTCTACTCCATTGTCCATTTCCTGCTTCGACTAGTCTTTCAGCTAAGAAAGGAATAATTCCGCTGGTAAACGTAGCTGTTGTGATTACCCCAGTTGCAGTTGAAATCTGTGGCGGAGTACCTTGGTAGTTAGGTTGAATTGCTCCTTGCGATACTGCATCTGCAGGCATTGCGAATACACTAGGATTTTCAGTATACGCAGTATCATTACTAGTAATTTGTTCAACAATTAATGGGTCGATAGCTACCCCACCGACGGTGATATCACCGACAAATGCGGCACTTTGCTGTGGCTTATTCCATAATGCTACAGAAACATTATTAACAAATACATTTTTACTATAAAAAACGTCACTAATTAATCCCGTACCTGATACATATGGCATAAGTTAATCCTTTAACTTATTTACCTAGTGTTATACCAGTGGTTCTTTGTATATAGAGATCCGCAGCATCTTTATCTGTTGCTACCGGAGCAGTCAATAATGCATGTCTGTAAATGGGTATGTTATCCGAACTAGTAGTAAACATAAAGGGGACAAAGTTTACACCTGTTTGAGTAGGGACTAATACTCTCGGACGATCAAGCACAATAGATTCTGTACCAACTTCTGACAACTTTCCTACAATTTCTTCGCCAGCTGTAGTTCTAACAGATACGATTTCACCTACACTGACACCTTTGGTAATTAACATTTTTATTTCCTTTTATAGTTCGCCGCTTTGTGCTAATTTGAGCATCATGCTATATTGCTCATATGCTTTTTTCACTGCGACGTATTTGTTTCTTAAATTTTTCTCTAACTGTTTTTGTTCCATTATAGTTTCAAACATATTATAATGGCCGGTTTCTTTTAAATTATTAAAAACCTGTTGTTCAAACTCTGCCAAACGCTCTAATTCGCTAAAAGCAATTTCTACAATATATAGAGGTTCTGTTTCTAATGTTACATCTTCATATACTATGTTATAATCTGCAGGATTTTGAAAATACTTTATATTTTGCTTAGTCCATCGGTGCGCTCTTTTATTTGTATCGATAATGTTTACACCATGTCGATTGCACCATGCTTTAAAATCATCTGCGTTCATTTTTTAATTTATCAACCTCGTTGCGTCTACGAGCATTTTCTCTTTCAAGAAATAGAATCTTTTTATATAGAGTATCTAGCAAACGATTTTGTCGTTTAACTAAATTTTCTAATTCTGCAATTTTTGTTTCATTCGTTTTCATTTTTTGGAACTTCACATAATGCTTCAATCATTTTATAATGATTATAAGCTTTCTTTAATGCTTCGAATTGTTCTAATTTATTAGGATCTGGAACCAATATAGCTAGACGTTGTTCAATCTTGTTAAAAATTTCTTTGAGACTACGACCTTGCATTTTAATATCGCCATCAATTTCAGCATCGCCGGTTACCTTAAAATTTCCGTTACTAGGTGAAGTCGAAGAGAACGTATATGGAATTGATGTCCATGTAGTTCCGCCATTAGTTGATGTCCATGTTCCTCCATTATTTATTGTTACATTTGGTGAAGAACCGACAGGACCTCCGGCATTTATATTATAATTAAATTGATATTGTAAAGGATCATAAACAGCCATATTAGTGAAATATGGCTGTCCGTTGATTATATCATCAATTTTCTTTTTTATTTCTGAATCCATATATTACACAGCTAGTTTTTTAGTAAGATCTTCAAATCCACCAACGAGTTCATTATCAAAGAAAATTTGTGGTACTGTTCGTGCATTTGGAACAGCTTCTAGTAATTGTTCCTTAGTCCATCCGTTGTTAATATTACGTTCTTCGAATGTAATATTCTTAGCCTTAAGCAATGCTTTAGCTTTCTCACAGTACGTACACCCGTTCTTACTCCAAATTACTACGTTCATTTTTTCTCCTTATTCTGTTGCGTAAGTTTGTTTAAAAATATCTGCTTTGACTACTCCATAATCTCCAGAGCCGTGACGAACAATATAGTCATTGCCCTTGGTATAATGAAGCGTCTCACCCCAGCTAGTTTTTACATCCCCATCATGGTCTGCTAATTTAGCTACCTTCATGATTTTCTTTGGTGAACAATCGCCATTTCCTAAGTCATCTTTTAATTCTGCAAATTTTTCCGGTGGCATACTATACTTTTCGCCTTTAGGTCCGGTAAGAACGTAAAATCCCTTTTTAACTTGCTGTGGCCCTTCTAGGGTTTGAATAGTTGTATCTTGAGATGCAATTTCATATTTTTCTCGAGCTGGTTTCTTATAAGTTTGAAATCCGTCTTTAAACCATGCATCGTTAATAGTATCTTCAAGTAGATTAATAAGATTTCTCATGTTTATTATCCTTATAGGTCTGGCAATTCATCATGTGTAACCGCATCTGACATTACACCAATAACATAATTCGTTGATTCGGTTTCTTGTAGTGCTGACTGTTTTTTATTAATATTAATATGTTTATTAAACCATGGAATTGGACTAGTTCTAGGATGATCTTCCTGATACTTAATACCGATATCCTTAAGTTTAGTATACGCAGTATAATCAACAAAGTCTTTAAGAATATTAGCATTAAGACCGATTACCACTCCTTTTCGGAACAAATAATCTGCCCATGACTTTTCTTCTTGTATAACTTCCATATATAGTGCATATACTTCTGCATGACATTCCTGTTCAATTTGAACAAAGTCAGGATCGTCTTTGGTTACATTATTAATTAACCATGCAGTCCATTCGGTATGTAAAATCTCGTCTTGTAAAATAAGACTAATAATATTTCCATTTCCGATGAAGATCTTATTTTCGACCATTGCAAGGCTAGTAGCAAAGCTAACCATAAAGCGTAATGCTTCTAATGCATAACTTGCATGTAGAGCTAGCCAAATAGCTTTCTTATGATCATAAACTGGAATATCTTCCCCTAATTCTCGGCGCATGTTAAGAACATGTAGTTCTTCGTAATAACGTCCGATATTTGCTGCCATGTCTATGATTTCTTTGGTATCGTGAATTGAAGAAAAAATACTTTTTGGAACAGAATAAACATTACGTATAATATGGCTATAACTCTTTGAATGAATATTTGTTTCAAACATTGACCATATAGATATTAGAGATTCAAGTTCTGGAATCGATACTACTGGACTAAAGATCTGTACAGGTGCTCTTCCCTGTATTGAATCTAATGCTGTTTGTCTTAGCAAGTTACTAGTAAAGATATGTTTAACAGCTTCACTGGCTTCTTTGTGATCAATCTTGTCTTTAGTAAGACTGATTTCTTCAGGAACCCAAAAATACCCTCGTTGAATCTCTTCAAATTTAGCTATTTTAGGATATCGGTACTCCTCAAAGCGTTGTACTGTGACCGGACCGTCTGGATCTAAAAACATTTTACGTTTAAGATAATCAGTCTTCTTAGTCAGGTCATATTGCAATTTACTCATTTACATTCCTTATTTTACAATTATCAAAATGATGTCTTTTCATTATGCTATTTCCGCCTACTTTATTACAATGAGGACATTTTATTTTTTCTTGAGGTTTTTTTATTCCTTTACGACCTCTTTTTAAGTTAGCTTCGGCGTGTTTTTCTGGATAATCTATTCTATTACACCAAGCTACATAGTTACCCATATCTAATTCTTTTCTATCAAAAATTCGGCAAACTAATTTAGGAGTTGGTTTTCCTTTTTTCAAAACTGACATTAAAGGATTAGGGCGACCTTTTAAATTTAGAGATTTTCGCATCGCTACTTCGATTGATTGTTTTTTTCCTTTATTAGATTTACCTATCTTTCTTTTGGTTTCGTTAGTATGAAAATATCCTAAAGTACCTTCTCCGCCGTCTGTTCTATTTCGAAGAATACCGGTTCCTAAATCTTTACGCCCGTACCAACGAATCATTCTTCGTTCGATTGCGCAAGCTCCTATATCTGATAAATTCTTTTCAAGAAATACTATTCTTGATCTATCTTTTGGAACAGTTACATTATGTTTTTGAATATATCGAGTTCCTGTACCTTTACCGATATAATAAGGCGTGCCATCTTTTCTCAGATAGGCATAAACATACGAGTTTAAATACATTTGCTGTAACTCCTCACAGTTATAGAGCCGGTGGATATTTCCAGTATCGCGATCGGCACCTTTATTTATCATAACTTTAGAGCTTGCAGGCAAGGCAATCATCCTCATCTTCAATTACTGTAACAGGAGTTGCAACAACAGTTGTTTCACTCTGTGTGTTTAACATATTTTTACTACCTACCTTATTAATTAGACTATAGTAGATAGTTTTTAATCCCCAACGATACGCTAGCATTAAATTTTTAGCAATCAATGTACCGGGAACCTTTCCTCCTGTAAAGTGTGCAGGATTATAAAAAGTATTTGTGCTGATGCTTTGATCAATGTATACAGCTAATACTGCTGCTGTTTTAAGATATTCTACACAGTCTTTTTGATCCCACATTAATTGATAACGATTTTTGTAACGTTTATATTCAGGAACGACCTGTACAAATGATCCGGCCTTGCTTTCTTTGACACTAATTAATTCCATCGGCATCTCGATGCCATTAGTGCTATTAAGCACAACGCTACTCGATTCAACCGGAGCAATAGCCATTAAAGTAGCATTACGTATTCCATATGTTTTCATATCATTACGTAATCCTTCCCAATCGAGATTAGCACTTGGTTCGAAATTAGTTAATTCATCAACATTCTTATTACGGCGTTCCCAAGGAAATATTCCTTGTCCATAATAGGTATAATGACTTCGTTCACAAGCACCACGATCACGAGCAAGTTCTACACTCATCTCTGTAAGATAAAATGCTTGATGTTCAGTCCATCGTTTAACTTCTGCTAGTGCTTCCGGGTCGCCGTATTTTAAATTCTTTCTGGCATGCCAAAATGCCAGATTAGTAATACCCACACCCAATGGTTCAAATTCTTTATTAGCCAATCGGCTTTGCACACTAAGAAAATCTTGATAGTTAAGCAAATTACTTAGACTACGAACTAATATTCGACAAGCCTTTCGCATATCGGCGGGATTACGGAATGCACCCCAGTTAATAGACCCCAATGTGCAAAGAGAGATGCGTCCTGATTCATCGTCGATACGTTGAAATGGGCGAGTAGGTAATAAGATTTCCTGGCAGTTGTGAACCAATATATCATTGGCAAAAAAACATTCAGTTTCTGGCACAGTAATATCATACACATCAGTTGGTTCTACTGTAATTCTTTTTATTTTAAGCATTTATTCTTCCATTTTTATATTCTGTATTTGTATTTAAGAAAGCATTCATGTTACTTTTTAGTATTCGCAAATCTTTAGTACCGTATGTCAGTAATCAACTTTCCACGCATAACACATCTGTTTCTAACAATTCGCTAGCTTTAACATATCCTCGATTTTTAGTATATATTTGATGATCAGGTGTACATCTAATGATTTTGCCTGATTCATCTTCAATTTCCATTAGTTCTGTTACTGTGGCTGTTTTAGCCGCATCACTTACAGTATTCCAGGTAACTTCCCCTGTTAAAATATTTGAACTTCTAACTTTGACACCGGTCATTGCACCAAATTCAAATTGTTCAACAAAACTAGCAAGTGACATTGATTGAATAGTGTTGTCTGTATTCTTAATTTGAATGTTAGTATCGCCAGTTAAACATAAATTCGATTGATAGATGGGATCTACTTGCGTGTCGAACGGGCCTTGATTGATCACATTGTCAATGTTGACCAGATAGATACGACCAGTATCGGTACGCTCTTTTAGAATACCGTTTTTAAAGATTTCTTCTGCTGATACAACTTTCTTCTTAATTTTCGAATTCTTTTCATATCCGACGTATAGTTTTTCAAATTCCTGACTGTTGCGGTAATATGCTTCGTATAAATCCGGAACTTCGTGTGGATCGAATAATGTAATATTTTCTCCATTCTTATAGCGGCGCCAAAAGAGCGCAGATACAACTACAGAATAATCCATCTGTCTGACCCGAGTTTCTTCCGTGCCTTGATTGTTCTTTAACACAATCAAATCTTCAAATTGATAATGCCAAATGGGGAAAGTCACAGTACAACTCGCGTTCCTGATGCCACCTTGCGAACATGATCTGAGATCAGCAAACCATTTCTTGAGAAAGGGTATCAAACCCGTATGCTTGATTTCTCCGTTGCGAATTGGGGCTCCAAGTGGTCGAATTCGACCAATTTCTAGGCCAATTCCGGCTCGTTTTGACGCATATTTGGCCATCATCTCGCCGCTGGCAAAGATGCTATCTAATGTATCATCCGAACTAATAAGTACACAGCTACTAAACTGCTTAGTAGTGGTCCCAAGGCCCGCAAGAACAGGAGTAGCCAAAGTAAACTGTCCTTCTGACGCGCATTCATAATACTCCTTTACTAGTTTCAATCTGATATCTTTTGGCTCAGCATGAAACGCAGTAGCGGCAGCAACAGCATACCGAACTTGTGGTGTTTCATAGATTTGCCCAGTGGCACGATTTTGAACTAGATACTTTTCTGCCAACTGTTCAATCGCAGCAAATGTGTAATTTTCATCTTTGCTATGATCAATGAATAAGTCAATAATATTCCATTCATCCTCAGTGTACCAATTTAATAAATCTTTAGTATACATACCTGCTTCAACATTGGTTTTAACAATGCTATAGAGCTTAGGAGGTTCATATTCTCCATATACTTCTTTACGCAACATACTAACACGCTGTCTGCCTGCTACATATTGATAATTGGTATTGTTGATTTCAGGATTCTCATTCTCGTCAATGAGATTAACCATAGCTTTTAATAATAGCTCATCTATAGTTTTTGTACTCATACCATCGTGTAGTTCTAATTGAGCTTTAATCTCAATCATAGATGGGCTTACTCCATCTATACCGCTACATCCGTGTGCTACCTGCCTCTGAATTTTGGAAATATCTAGAGGTACTTTCTCCCCATTTCTTTTTACAACAGTAATCATGTACTTTTAACCCTTAACTTATTTTACTGAATATTTACCTAGGATCGTCATACATTAATATTGTTTTCAACGTATAGTTCCTGATCAATATCTGCAGCTTTAACAGCATTATTTTTATCGTAATTTAATATATATTCGTCGTCTACGAATACAAGATTATACAGTTTTGTCTTGGAATAATCAACCATGGTTTTAATCTCAATTTTGGAATTCTTAAACTTTTCTGTAAACTTTAGGGTGTAACCCATCATTAGTGCTAGGGTAAAATCGTCATATCGATTTTCTACGATAATTTCCCATGGGGTAGGCCATGATTTTTTATTAAAAGGATCGACCCTATGATTGAATAGTATTCGAGGAGAGTCTTGCCAAAATACAGAAACATCATCAAACGGGTGATCACAGTGATTCAATGTTTTTCTAAATTCGGCCCAAATAGACAATCTCTCTTCTGGAGATTTGTTGAACATTATTGTAATTGTGTATACCTATAAGTAATCGTACCAGGATAATTTGGACTTGTATAATATAACTCTACCAAATTAGTTGAATTATTTAAGTTAACTGTAAATACCACTCCGCCATCATTTGGACCCGAATAGGAATAGCTATCTGTTATCGATGCTATGCCATACACGTCAATACCTACAGTTAGTTCTCCGGATCTATTAGTAGTCGATACGTTTAAATTATAATCTATGATTGTAGATTGAGTAGGACTACTGTATGGAAATCTAGACAATAATACCGGGTTTGATGAAACAATAATCGTTCCGGCATAAGCGCCCGGACTTGTCACATAAGTAGGCCCACTTACTGTGGTTGTGGTTGATGCATAATTAGTAGTAGTACTATTAACTGTATCATATCTAGAATTATAATCAGAAATTGATGTATTACCTTGAGATTGGAAGGTAATAACCGGAGTAACTTGATTTTGGTCATTGTTAGTGTTATTGCCTACGTTGTTAAAAATATTAAATGCACTAACATGATGTGTAGGTAAATTATTAGTATTTCTACCGACAAAAATACCTTCACGTTCTATATAATAAAATTTATTATTTTCAATTCTGCTTCTTAACGGACCTGTAAAATTATTTACAGCTACACTTTCTCCGTAGACAACACCACGATTTAGATTTCTAAATCTGGAATTTATAATGATAGAATCTTGCATATCATAGTTAGATTTAATTCCGTAATATAAATTATCAAAGCTGCAATTTTCTACGATTAAATCTTGGGTGATTAAAGAGCCTTGCCCTCTAATATCAATTCCGGTGTAATTATTGTCAGCAATTTGTCCGGAACCTGCTACATAGTTACCTAAGAATTGCACGCCACTAATTAAACAATCAACTCCACAATCTGCTCTTAATAATGGAAGTGTAGAAGTTCCACTAGGACCACTTAGGGTAGTATCGTACTGCAATGTCATATCTTTGATAATAATTTTATTAGGACGAGTAGCACTTAATATATTAGCTTGTCCATCAACAAATACTACATAATTATTATGGATACTGGTTTGATCAGCATATTGCATCAAAGGTATTGATGTAGTTACAAGATTAAGAATTGTTTTTCCTAGACCATCGCCTACAATAATAACATTAGGTGGAAGATAAATGGTGGTTTCGATATTATAGACACCAGCCGGCACATATAGTGTTACTAGACTTTCATTTCCTAATGACCCTTTAACTGTTGCGTTTAGATATAGGCTTTCGATAGCTGCTCTAAAATATTGAGCATTGGGTGTAGTTCCATCGCCTATTGCCCCGTAACTTAGTACACTTACTTCATCATCTAATTTGCTCTGCAATGATCTAGAGACTGTATTAGCAAGAGAAACATTAGGTATATGCCCGACTAAGTTATATAATGTTGAACTAGTAATAGATCCGTTATATAAATTGATAAGATCGTTTTCGGTTAAAAGTCTAGTATTACTATTACTAACCGCACCTTCGCTTACACTTTTGCCAATGTATAAATGCTCTGTGTCCTCGGCCCATCCGAATTCTCCCGGTGAAAGAACAGGGATTCCGGTAATATTTTCTTGTCCTCGACGTACTTGTATGCGGGCTATTTCGATTACGGCCATTTTAACTCTCCAGTATTAGATATTTATCGAACTTCGGAGAAGTTAAAACTGGTGTCAAAATAGGCATTACGGAAATTACTTAGTTAATTTGTAATATTCTTCAACTCTATCAAGCCACATATCTTGATATTTGTTAAAATCTTTTGGTAGTAGATCAAACTGTTGATATACCTCTCCACCAGGCTTCATTCCATCATCACCCCTACTTACCATAAAGATATGTCCTTCACGCATATCAGTTCCATATGTATTGTTATGGGCCATGATATACGCCATGAGTTGCAGATAATAATCTTCAACCCATTCTGCTTTCTTTGGACGATTGGTTTGTTTGTAATCGGCAATACAAGGATTACCTTTATAAACGCATACTAGATCAGTTGTGCCCGAGTATAGTCCCTTATAGTATAGACTTTGTTCCATTGCCCAAACTTCGTCAACATATTTTAATCCGTGTTCAATAATAACATCAGCCATTGCATTTGCTTTAATGTGTATTGGATTATTTCCGGGTTGTCTTTGTTCATTACATAGAAATCTTTCTAAATTGGCATGAAGCCCAGTTCCTACACCGGCTGCTTCTGTAGTGATTTGTTGTGCTTTAGCTTCTCCTACACGTTTTTTCCATTCAATTAAGTGCGTCATATCTTTAGTTGCACTTAAAATAGTAGTGACACTAGGAATACGTTCTCCATCAGGCGTTTCGTATAATCTTTTACGTGTTATAGGATCATTTATTTGTTTGCAATTTTTGTATTGGAATTTTTCCACAAACGGTGGAGGTTTTAGAGTAGTCATAACTTTAATTATAACAGAAAAATTGATTTAGAGCAAATTTAGACTACTGGGGTTTCAGGAGCGCTATCCTTGGCTGCTTTAATGGACTTATTAAGTACAATTCCAGTACCGTTATAGTTATTAATTACGGTTGAAAATGCGCGAGGATTTTGATGATATATATTATCAAAAGTTTTATAATCAACATTCATATAAATATTCTGGGCTTGTAATGCGCCTTTGATAGCGTCATATGACAATTCTGACACTCCTCTTCCGACAGCATTACGTAAAACCAATACCAGAATATTAACTATATCTCCTCGTTGGTCTTCGAGTTCAAATAATCTCATTTCGATAATTTAGTCATCAATGAATGAGCTTCTGATAATCTACGAGCTTTAGATCTTTCGATACTTTCTCTCTTTTCTCTTCCAGCGGTATCAAATCCGCCAGATGCAGCATCACTAGCGCCGAATTCGTCACTCATACCTGCAGTCATGCTAGTATTCATACTATCGGACGGTGCTGGATTAACTGGTTCAGCTCCCATAGTTTCTTGAGGAAGTTCGCCACCTGCTAATTGTGCAACAGCAGTACTAATAGATTCTCTAACCTTAGTTAATACTTCTAGTGCCTGTTTAAGAGCAGGATCGATGCTATTTCTAAAAGCATCTGATTCGGCTTGACCAAAATTCTTACGAATGCTATCAGACAAGTCGATCATTGTTTTAGTTTGCATAGTTCCTAGACGTTGCATAAAGTTAGTGATATCAGATACCATATCTGCAGAACCACTAATATCTTTAGCTTTGTCTTCTTCGTTTTCACTAATTAAATATTTTAAAGATTCGATAATAATAGCGTAATTATGTTTACGGTTTAAAAAGCTTTCTTTAACTTTCTTCTTCTTAAAAGGAGGAGCTTTCTTTCTATCTTTAAGAGCTTTCTTCATTGGTTCTTTCTTATTACCATCACCGTCAAAGTCTAAGTAATCTGGCTTGGCTGCTTTCTTTTTTGGTTTTTTCATAGTTTTAGATTCCATTGTGGACTTGGAGTATTTACCATTGCTAAGTTCTATTCCTTCAGACCTTGGTGGTCTGTTATTTAAATAATTTTTTAATGTACCGCTACTGGTAGGTGATTTTTTTCTAACTTTTCTGTTTTGAGTTAATCTTTCATTTCTATTATCTACATCTTGTTGAATTTCATTTGACTCTCGTCCTGCAGTAGAAGAAGTTGTAGGTCTGTGACGTGTTCTATATTCCCAAGACTTAGGATCTAATGGTTTATCGGGATCTGTTAAAACAGGTTTATTTCCGAAATCCATTGTAGCCGGACGCGGATTTCCGGGTAATCCTGGTTTATTACTTTCGTTAGTTTTTTTCTTCTTCTTCTTATGCTTCATAGCCTTGCTTAGAAGTTTAGTGCCTTTATCTTTTTTATTAAATTCTTTTGCAACACTGGTTTTGATACCTACTTTCTTTGCAAATTTAGGATTGTGCGCAGCAGCAGCCATTGTTCTAGCTTGTTTTTCACTCTTAGATTTTTCATTAAGAATAGACTCGCCTAGCATTTCTTTAATTCGACTATTAAGTAAATCTAGCATATGTTTATCTTTTTGATAATCTTCATTTGCCAATAGATCATTAAATCCTGCATTACCTTCTGATTGGCTGAGTTTAGTGCGAATAATATTACGATAGTTTTCTAGTTCTTCTCTAGTATAGTTTTCGAGATCGACTTTGACGCCGAATTTCTTAAACATACTTTCGTTTAATGATTTACTAGAAATTTGAAAATTAAAATCTGTTGTCTTCATAGTTTAACCCAAAAGTTGATAAAGTATTTATCGCATTCTTCTAAGTTTTTCGAAGTTAGTTAAAATGTAATTCTTAGCATTTTTAGAACGTATTTGTGCCAATTCTTGCTTTATTAACAGAGAATTGAATTTGTCGTAATCTCTTTTATTAAGATATACTTTAGATAATCTATTATAATTTAACTCTTCAAAATAACTATACCCGAATTGCTGATCATTTTCTAAAAGTTTATTATCAATATCTTGCCCTAATGCTAAAGAGTTAGCAATAATTAATGCGGTTTGAGGCAAATTAATTCTTTCATATAACATTTGATTGCGTAGATTTGTTATATCAAAGAATCCGTTATTTTTACATATATAATAATTGCCTATTTTTATTTTTCCATCTTCTCGTTCGGCAGGGATTACATAGCCTTTTTCTCTAAGTGTTTCTTTCACTTCGATGGCAAGTTCTTCGATTTTTCTATAAAGTTGTTTTTCTGCTAGCATGGTTCTTTAATTTAATTGTTTTGCCATTATTAGTTATTTCATATACATGCTTTCTAACTAAATTTTGAGCAACCCATGCATCATGCTCATCTAGACTAGATATCGAAATTAAATCTCGATGTCTATTAACAAAATCCCTCTCTTCATTATTTAGGATAATTGTTATATTTTCTAATAAATGGCTTATCCGCATATTAATGTGATTTAGATAATATTACTACAAGTGTCGATAGCACGCCTGCTACAACTGTTCCTGCAGTACCGATCAATACCCGAATCATACTCATATGACTTTTTTCGATCACTTCTTGTAGTGTGCTGACCTTTTTTTCGATAGTATCTAATCTATTTTCTAGAGTAGCATAACGTAATGCACATAGTGCGACATGTGTTTCTAAATTTTCAGATTCTATATTCGACGGTTCCTGTATTGCAGGCATTAAAGGTATCTCCTGTTCTAAATAACATTTTCTTGTGCCTCGATTTGCCTGATAGTTGCCGTAATTATTGTATTTTTGTACTGCGGACTGTTTAAATTAAACACCGCTTTTGAAATATTTATCGTTTCTGTTAAATTTTGAATAATCGGTACTTGATCTACATCGTCTAGTAATAAACCGATTAAGTTACCATTATCATCGCTATAGGCAGAAGATCTATCAGTATAGAATTTAAAAGTCCATATTTTGTGTTCGCCTTTATATCTGTTACCAAAACCCATACCTTTAATATCAGCTGTTTCGACACTAGGAGGAGTGTCCCATTCTATATTGCTTCGTAACCCGATACATTGTTGTAATGTTGTCCAATTTTTGAATTGATTTTGTTCTAGATCTGATCCATACCCTGCACGAGCAATTTCAGGCTTTGTGATATCAATTAATGTTTTAATTTCGATGATTTCCATTATATACCTACTTTAATAAGTTATAGGTATTTATAATCAAAAAGAAAGGCGATCATAAAGATCGCCTTTCATTATCATCTACTAACTTATTAACTTAGTATGTGAGTGCTGTAACACTAACACTTGCAGTGTTTAATGTAACACCATTAACTGTGCCTAGTCCTTGAACAGCAGCAGTTAATGCAGCAGCAACTGTACTCGCAGTTGTGCCTTCTACAGACCCTAATCCCAATCCGCTCGGACTAAACGGATCAACACCTAATGCTTCTAAAGCAAAATTGATTGTATAAGCAGCATTGGTAGTATTTAATGTACCGACGCGGCTAAGTGAACCGAATTGTGTCACCGCTGAGCGGAATACCTGATCGAATACACCACCGGCTGCAGTACCTGTAGTTGCTGAGTAAACACCACCACCGGTAAATGCACCGCCATTTCCGCCGCCGACTGCACCTACTGTACCAGCATAGTCAGCCCATAATTTTAAACCATCTGGACCCCAGAATGTTAATGTAAAATCTTGTAACGCAGGACCTGCAAAGTTCTTCGGTGATAACAAACCACCATGAACGCGATTAATCGAAGCCATTTTATTTCTCCTTAATTTTGTGATAGCCTTGTGAGCTAATCATGCAAATATTTATCAATAAACCAAAAAAACCCTAGAATAGGCTATTAATCATCATGTTTTACATTACCATTAATGATCTTGAGACCCTGTGAAATTTCTTTATTTTCTTTAATTTTACGTATGCCGCGTGTAAATTTAGCATTATCACCGCTTTTAATGCTATTAATGAATCGTCTTTCTAATTCATATGCAACTTCAGGATCAAATGTTTCTCTGATATGTTTTAAAAAATTGATAGCCGAATCGATAATATGACTTGCCCTAGATTCTAGAATAGTTTCTTTATCTTTTCTAGCAGCAAAATCATTTAATTCATCTAAAAGACTTTTTGTTTTTTTCTGCACGGTGTTAACCTTTTTCTCTATGATATTTATCCAAATATTTTACACATGTAATTTGAAAGGATTTATTGTTGATTATTGTTGCATTGCAACATATAATATAAATACACATACACACAAAGGAGAGACAGATGATTAAACAGTTTTTCATTAAACTATTAGAAATCTATGTAAAAGGTCTAGAAAATAATGGTCGTAATCTTGCTGCAGTTTATACTGCAATGTGGCCTGATCTAGTAAAACCTCAACCAACAAAGGAACGTGTATAATGTATTACACTACTATCACCGCCTTTGCAAATTGGTATTTTTTAAATCGTTGGCAACCAGTAACCGAAGAAGAAGTTGAATGGGTTACAAAGCCTGTTAAGAAATCTTGTAATTAAATTTACATTTATCGCCATGCCATTTTGTATAATTGCCGCGACTAATTAATTTTTTACAATGCGGGCACTCTAATTTGATTGGAGTTTTTCCGTTATTTGGACTTATTTTTCCATACATAGGATTATTTTTGCCGGTCTTATTATGTGTTTTAACATACAAATAAATAATCATGCTGATACTCCTATACAGTATTAGAGCGGGTGGATGTTCGAGCATCGCGACCCGCATTTTTATTTATATATTAGTTTATTTTTTAAATTCGTATGTGTATAATAAATATCTAAACGCAATTATTTGCGTTTACACAGACAGATACAAAGGAGAATAACATGTCTAACGATTTTAATTTGAAAGCGCCAGAGTTTAAAATTAATTCAACACGTAATGGTTACGAAATTCGTACAGATATTCTCAGTATGGCTAAGGATCTAGTTGAAGCTGAGTATAGTGCTAAATTTGCTGGTTGGGAGATGAGCTCTCATGTCGATGAAAAAACCGGACAATTAGTATCTACCGTTGCTATGCCAGAATTTCCTGGTCTAGATCAAGTATTAGCTACTGCAGAAAAGATGTATGCGTTTGTTAATGCCGGCGTATCAAAGAAGTAAAAGTGGCATAGCCTACAATAAAAATAAATTACTTCGTGATAGTAAAACGCCCCTTTCGGGGCGTTTTATTTTGGCTTTTAGCTCTTAAGATTTAACTTTATATTCAGCATAGCAAATGTTGTCGATTTTGCTGTCTTATTTTTTGGCATAATCCAAGCAAATTGTGTAGACATCATTTTCTTAAGCATTTTATCTTCAATTAAAGATGCACACTTAAATGTGTTATTAATACTATGGCAAGTTTCGCAATTGTCACTAGTTACTGGATGACCAGGAGCATAATCCTTCTTACCAAATGCCGGAGGACTTGCAGTTTCAAAATATGTACCATTATGGCAGCTTACACAGCCGGTTGTAACACCAGCGTGAATTGTTGCGTGAGACATAGTCCAATCAGCATTAGTATGTGTTGGGGTATCAAGAGTTGTATGGCAAGCACCACAATCAGCTGTTTCAGGAGCGTGATTAGCATCTTGTCCCGTAGCACCGTATGCTGTATATGACCCATTGTGGCAAGTGTTACATGCTAAACTACTTACACTTGCGTGATTCATAGACCACGATGCTGTAAAACTGGTAGTATTATGGCAAGAATCACAACTAGCAGTTCCAATCGGAATATGATTAGCTGATCTTCCTATAGTTTGAGCAGATATTTGTCCGATTGGGCTACCATTGTGGCATGTTGCACAAATTTTAGGAGTACCTAAATAGATACCTCCTGCATGGCAGCTGGCACAAGTACTGCATTTACCGGTAGATAAGTGTGCACCTGTTAAAGGAAAATTAGGATGTAGTGTTTCATACAATGTACATTCGGCAGCGTCTGCTGTGCCCGAAAATGCCAACATTGATCCGGCAATTACTGTTGGTACAGTAATATAAGATACTCCTAATGCAATTGTCATTATAATAGACATAAAGAGTGTTTTAATTTTTTGCACGATGGCAGACCTCCTGTAAGGTTTACATTTATTTACCTAAATTCTGCTTTAATCATCGAACTGAGAACTGTTCGGACTATGACAATAATTACAGTCAACACTAGTAACTAGAATTTTTACTCCATTTTTAGTTACAGTAGTAGGATGACCGTTTCCTTTACCTTGCGCATTATATGAGGTATAGTTACCATTATGACACCCGTCGCATCTAACAGTAGGATATCCAGTATTATGGATCATAGTTTGTGTAATTCCTGCGAAACTATTAAATGCAGTAGTATTATGACACCCAGCACAATCTAATAATAAAGTAGGCAGATGTTTAGCACTACGTACCATGCCATTGATACTAGGATTTCCGTTGTGACAACCTATGCAGGTATTTGGAGTTCCTATCCAAACAGCATTGCCTGCTGGTACATGACAAAAAGAACACGTAGTGCATTTTCCAGTACTTAAATGTGCACCTGTTAATGGATAGCGAGGATGTAATGTTTGATAAGCTGTACATTCTGCACCATATACACGATCGCTAACAAGTAATAAAAAAAGTATTGCTATTATTCTAAAAATCATATCTATACCCGATATAAAAACTTTGATTTGTGTTGTCTGGATTAAGGAACAGCGTGTTATTGGTTTTAGTTAATGACCGTGAATATTGAGCTTCTAGCATACCTTTATCACTTAAAGCATAGAATCCTCTCAATACTGCAGATACAGTGCTCATTTTACCATAAGTTGCATCAGTTGCGTCATATCTAAGAATAGTTGAAATGCTGTTCTTACTCTTATCTCCAAACTTATAGTTATCAGCTACAGTAAAGAAGGAAGATTTTTGTCCCCCAGTAGAATCATTTACTACAAATTCTATGTTATTATTTTTTAAGAAAATATTATCTCCTTTTAAGTGGGCAGTTAATGAATAATTTTTTGAATCACCGACCTGTATAGGAATGGGATCGAAGTTTGGGTTTAAATTAAATCCTGGAATTGTTGATAAATTTGTAACTTGTGCATCGATTGTAGCTTCCCAATTTCGAGAAATCTTTTCTCTAGCACCTATAATAGCTGATGTTGCTATAGGTGTTGATTGAGATATATAAGTATAAATTTCATTAGTGGTTAGCCCGGATTTTCCTATAAGATCGCTGACTGAATTATAAGTTTGTTTATCTAATGATAATGCTCCTAAATTCAATGCAACATCTCCATAAGGCATTGGTGATTTTCTTCTTTCAAATACAGTAAATATGTCGAAATTTTTAGTATAATAAGTTCCTTGCAAAGAAATTAAATTAAGACTATGATAAACTGTATCATATTCAGTTCTTAATAAAATATTACCTACTCTATTTTTATATTCTAAATTATTGCCAATAGCCATACGTTCTAAGAACCCATCAGCTATTCCACGGTTTAGATAAATTCCTGTAGTCCAATCTTGATTAAGATTATATTCTAATTCAACTCCTTCGAATGTTCTTTTAGTTTGAGATACAGCAGTAGCATAAGGAACCCCTGCAGCCGCAGATAATTTTAAATCATCAGTAAGTTTAACACTACCCGACAATCCATCAAATTTTCCTAATGCTCCGGCAATACTAGACTGTCTGCCTAAACGAATATTATATCCTTTAAATGTATCAGCAAAATCAACATATGCTGTTGTTAAATTAGTTCTATTGCCTGAACTAGAACTAAGATCTTTAATCTCAGTAAATCTTAACTTTGATGATAGTGTATATTGATTATGTACTTCTGTTAAAGAGGCTTGTATACCTGTAATCCAATCTACTTGTGTTGCTGACTGATTACTTCCTCTAGTAGAGTTTGAAGTTGCGTATAAGTAATCCGATGTTGACCCTGAAAAATCAAAACTATCTCCATGGTGCGGCTCGCGTGTTTTATTAATTTTACCTATAACAAAGCCCGAAGGTTCTAATATTTCTAAAGACATTAAACGCTGTCTTACTCTAGTACGATCCTCGTCATCGTCGGTATATAAGGCTAAGTAAGTTTGATATTCTTTCATAGCTTTGGGAAAATTTTTAGATTTCTCGTAGGCGTATCCTAATAATTCATGCGCATATCTAGATTCTTCTTTTGGATGAGTAAGTATAATAGAACGCAAATCAGCAATTGCTTGATCATATGTACCATTTTTTTCAAGTAATAAAGATCTAGCTTCGCCCATCAATTCATCTAGAGATCGTGTATCAAAAGTAACGATAGGTTGTTTAACTTCGTCATCCTCATCACTACGATCATTAATGACAGGCATTGTGTTATCGATATCACTAGGTTTTAGAGAATTAATAATTTTCCCTATTAAAAACATATGCGCTAACTTTTCTACAACAGTTTCGTTCTTATGTGCAGTAGGTGTTATAGTAGTTGAATCTGTAGAATGTTCTTCAGTAGTAGTATGATCATTAATGGGTATATTAAAGTTATTATCATTAATATCTACACAACTAGATGCATATAATGCTGTTGCTAATAATGCAACAATTTCTTTTTTTAATTTGAGTGATTTTGTTTTTTTAGTAACAACTACTGTTTTTTTTACAGGTACAACAACGGTAACTGTTTTTTTAGTTACAATAGTTTCATTCTTTTTAACTAAGCTTTGTAAAGAATCTTCGAGGTTATCTTTACCAGATAATGTAGATAATAGATTGGAAAAGTTATCTTCATTTAAGAGCTGTTCAAAATTATCTATGTTCAGAACAGAATTGTGGCTCATGTTAGCCCTTATATATTACGAACCTTTTCCTTCGCTTCGTTTTACTTTGTCTTTGAACCAATTAGTAAATTGTTGTACAAGTAGATGTCTTTTCTCTAATGCTTCACGAGATCCACGAGGATTAATTACTTTAGTAACTTTTCCGGTATCCCACATTTGATCTTTCGGAACCCGTTTTTGCACATTTATTTTCCAATAAGCAATTGCAATAGGAATCATATATTTTTGAGATAATGCTAATTCCGGATGATGATCTAAGTCTATTCCTAGATATTCACCGATTGCTTTATATTGAGATTCCAAGGTAATTTGTATTGGTCCTCTTCCTCTATATTTCCAATAGTGTCGATTAGCTAAAAACCATGCTTTTGTAAGAGTTTCGGTGCCCATTCTCCAATGCCCGTTTCTCTTAGCTTCATCATATTCGGTAAATTGTATACTTTCATGTGCACATTGACCGAGAAATTGATCTAGCTCTAACCCTACAATTCCTGCTTTCATAGCAGCATTTTTAAGAGCATTTTCTGTAGGATCTTTAAAGACAGTATTTTTTTGTGTTTCGACGTATTTTTTAAAATATTCTGGACTTAATGGAGCCTGTACCGGCAATTCCTTTTTAGGAGGATTAACATCAATGTCAGGGACAGTTTCGTCCGGAGGCATTGATTTATAAAAGTCATCATTATCATCAGACGGTATTAATTTTTGGGGTTGCTGCTGTTGCTGCTGCTGATAAGTAGGAGGATGTTGAAACTTATGTTTAGCATAATCATATCCTGCTACTCCTCCGCTAAATGCACCTATTGCTGCAGCGGTAGCTAAACTTTGTTTGCCTTTACGAACAAATTCTTTTTTAAAATCATTCCATTTTCCTTCCTCTAGATTAACCGGAAGTGCGGAAAAATATTTAGGATATGTTTTATTAAAATGACGCATTACAATGCCAGCAACTTCATGTGCCTGGTTTTCAGCAGGACTACCAGTATGCCCGCTAGTTGCGTCTAATTGGTGTTCTAATCCTTGTTTATAGTGTACTAATTCATGTGCTAATGTGCGTAATATATCTAGAGGATGTCGATTTTCTATACCTAAATAGATAACACCCTGATCATTTATGAACTTTCCAAAAGTAGGCTGTTGTTTATCTGCAACCCTTTTTACGAATTTGATAGTAGGAACACTATCTAATCCTATGATTTTTTTAGCTAAAGGGAAGAAATCTCTTAAAATTTCTCTAAATTCTGGCTGTTTTTCTTCTAATAATTCATTAATACGCATCCAGTATTTATTAGTATTTTCAACTTCTATCTACCTTGAAAGTCCATGAGCCGATATGATCACAAATCACATTTGTATCTGCCCAAAGAGTAAATCCTCTATCTCTAGCTTGATTGCAGAAATGAACATCTTCACTAACAGTATTTGCATGATCGATCGCACTGTGATATAAGAAATGCGGGTAAGGAATTGCTCTAAAAACCTCACCTTTTATTAGAGCACACCCGAATCCACACCCATCAATGGGCACCAATCCACGCCCTTTAATAGTATTCCAATCAACATGCGATACACCACCATGGGCATTTTTTCGCATTACTTCAATAACATGAGTTCCTGGTATACGTTGTATATAGATGCCGGTTACAATGTCTTTATCGTGTGATAACAATCTTGCTAATGTGTCTGTTTCAAATGAAATATCGCTGTCTACTGCAAATAGATAATCAAACCCGCCATTTACGACCCAATGTGCAATTAAGTTGCGTACTTGATCTACTTGATATCCCCAAAAATATTGGAAAGTTACATCATAACCTTCTGGTATAATTAGATCATATATACTCTTGAAAGTCTGTGCTTCGATATTTCTATTAGTAGGAATAGCTATTAGAATTCGCTTTACTGGGCCTTTATTAGCAACAGGTGCAGTAATTGCTGTAGGCGTATTAGTTATTTCAGTTCTCTTCGGCAACCGAATAACATTATCTTCGTTATCTCCGAAAATATTTTGTATTGTACGATCTTGCTCTTCTTTGTTAACCTTGTAATCATTTAAAGGACTAGCATCATTGTAGTTATAAACAACATCAGGAACTACATAGATACGATCCGGATCGCAATTATACAATGCACTATAGAAGGTGGCATTATCTCCACCGGCCTTAAACCAATTTCCATTATCGTCTTGGAATGCTTGATTTGGTACATCTAACAATAATTTAGCTTTCATGGTTCTTAGATGAGTATACGGCATTTTCCAATTAAAACGATAATCTTTAAATTTGCGAGATTCGATCACCTCTGGCGGGTACGGCTGACTAATTAATGGAATATTATCAATCACACTCCAACAGGACCCATATGTAAAATCATGGTTGTAATGTATAGTATTATAATAATCGAAAATATCCGGGCGATTGATCAAACTATCATCGCCGTCTAACATCATAATAATATCGTCAGGGTTGAGATCTCTAATGATTTGCATATGATTATAAACAGCCCCTCGATTTTCATCATTATGTACTACTGTAATTTTATTTTGTATTTCTTTAGGAAGCTGTTTAATATAATTTAATGCAATATTTCGGCCATTATCTGTGCTAGCATCATCGATTAACCAATGTTCATAATTGTCGTAATCTTGAGCAGCCACACTAGCAATACATTGTTCGATATATTTTTCAGCATTATAGAATGGGCTAATTACAACGATCTTTTGTTCAGGTCCTAATTTAGGAGCAAGCCATTCTTCGCTGGTACTTAATCTTCGATTAAATATCTTATGATACTTATTTTTAGTATATGAGGCCTGTTGACTTTCACCCCTGCTGAGATATAACCCTAATTTAGCATAGATATGTTGCTTCCATTCTAATGCGACAACATCCCAACCTACTAGGTCTTTAATCTCGTCTAATGCTTTCATTCTACGTCGATGTTCTGTTTTATTTTGATAAGCAGCAACTACCTGTTCTACAATAAGATTAGACTGTTCTTCTGCATTAACATTAGGAAATAGACTATTAGGAGTTGCTGAATAATCGATAAGATATCCTTGTGGGCTTGCAGTTTCTTCCAATGCTCCGAATCTACAAGTAATTAACGGGGTATTAGCATATAGTGATTCTAATGTACTAATTCCGTATGTCTCTGGAAAAGCTGTAGGATACAGGAAATAACTGGCTTTGGCAGAAATCTCTGCAACGGTTTTCTGATCAACAATTCCTGTAAATGTAATAGTAGCATCATTTAAATGAGGTCCTGCTATTTTCATAAATTCTGTTTCTTCATCGTCGTGAGCAAAGGCTGCACCTAATTTGTAATGGCCCCCGATCACAGTCAATCTTGCAGATGGTATACGTTTTTTAACTTTAGGCCAAACTAGATTCAATAAAGGATCTAGTCCTTTGCTCATGTTAGCATTGAATATAAACATGTTAGGATCTTTCGTATCTAAATCTACCGAATCGAAATACTTGACTATGCCGTTTCGTGTAATCCAACTATGTCTACGGAATACTTCGTACATACGCATACGCGGGTGTGCTGCATTCATAACATAGAATGTATGAAAATCACTCAATGTCCATACTTCATCGATAGCGTTCATAGCTACCAAATCTTCTAAAATATCGTCACCCCAACAAAATGTATCATGCATCCAAAATACTTTTAACTTAGCAGTTGATCGCATATGTTCGAATGCAGTATAGTCAATTTTTCTATTTGTAGTTTGTGAATAATTGTAATAATGGTTCGGAACAAACGGAGTTACCACACGACTGCTGATAACAACTTGATAAACAGTTTTGTCATTTGCAATTTCAGACAACGGACGATAGATTACGCCATCGTATATACCTGGTTTAGAATCCCCTTCGTCACAAGCATTAAAAACTGTTACATCGAACCCTAGTTTAACTAATTCTTTAGAATTAAGAATTACTGCGCTTTCACTTCCTCCCATACCCTTTTTATTAAGTGTATCGCCGTCATAGGACATACCTACAATATCAATGAAGGCAATTTTAGCACGAGGCATCGGTAACGGAGATAGATCTGTAGCAGGCAATGGTATAATAACTTCTTCTGGATTTAAGATCCTTCGACCGAATACTTTATGTACTCGATAATTAATCCAGTCAACTGTAGCCTGTTCTTCAACAGATAGCTCTAATCCTAATTTGTAATAAAAATGCTGTTTCCATTGTAATGCAACAGCATCCCATGTGGATACATCTTTAGCTGCATTACAAGCATATTGCTTTTGTTGATGTAGATAAGGATCTCGTACTACATGTAATACTAGATCAACATATCGATTAACCTGTTCATCCGTATTAATCCAAGGAAATAGTCCATTAGGTTCTATCGGAAAGTCGATATAATATCCTGCTGCTTCAGTAGCCGATTCTTCCATAGCACCAAATCTTGTACCAATAACAGGAGTATTGTAATTAATACTTTCGATAATACTAATACCTGATGTTTCAGGAAATGCACCTGGATAGAGATTATAACTAGCTTCGGCCATAATTTCCGCAATTTTAGGTTGAGGAATAATCCCTGTAAATTCGATAGATTTATCATGAGCTACAGAATTCTGTAAATTAATCCAATTCTGTTGTGCTTCGCTAACGGGTTCGTTATTGAAACGATAATATCCACCGATAATCTTTAATTTAGCGTTAGGTAATTGCTGCTTAAGTCTAGGCCAAATCTTTTGTACTAAAGGAACCATGCCTTTAGTAATAGACGCATTATAAACGAATAGGTTAGGATCTTTCTTTTTAATGTCAACCCAATCTATCCAACGATTAATTGCGTTACGTGTATTAAAAATTCTATTTTTGAGAACCTCAAAATTTCTACGAGGTCCATGACTAGAGTGTGTGGTATAGCTAATA
>Ga0214166_1000352_pt1 | contig 23951 bp, 35 predicted proteins | sample TroBogepilimnion_27_FD_153005 | JGI IMG/M metagenome (GOLD analysis project Ga0214166, IMG submission 153005) | Freshwater microbial communities from Trout Bog Lake, WI - Practice 18AUG2009 epilimnion v3 | ecosystem: Environmental > Aquatic > Freshwater > Lake > Epilimnion/Euphotic zone ...
TGCGAAGAGCCACATTTGTTGTTTTCTCAGATGCAAGAGAAGCACAATGCTTTACATCCATTAACTCAACTTAAGTGCAGTATTCAAGGTAGCAAATCGGGTGGATTGCCACATAAGTATGCGGCGGCGGCTCCAAAAGGCCATCACCCTGAGTTTATTACTGGTGTGACTGGATACTATGCTTGTGGAGGCGGTACAGGCCAATCAGATGACATTCCAGCGATGTTGCATGATGGCGACTATGTCATGGATGCCGAAACTGTATCGGCCCTTGGAGACGGTTCTAGCAAGGCTGGACACCATGTCTTGGAAGGGTTCCGTAAACAGATACCCCATAAGGCAGAAGGTGGATCAAATCCCGTACCAGCTAAGATTGCTGATGGTGAGTATGTGTTCCCAGCCTCATTTGTCACAGCTCTTGGAGCAGGGGATAATAAGCGAGGAGCAGAAATTCTTGATGGATTGCGTGAAAAGTTGCGTGCCCATAAAAGAAGTGCACCGGATACCAAAATTCCACCAAAGGCAAAAGACCCGATTGACTACATCAAGAAGGGAAGAAAATAAATATGGCTAATCTACTTCAGTCGTCAAAAACTACGTCGACCTGTGCACCGTCGTATTACACCAACTATTTATCGAATTTAGCTACCCAAGGTCAACAAGCCGCTTGTAATGCTCAATATGTAGGTGCCCAGCCTTTACAAACACAAGCTTTTTGCAATATTGCCAATACTGCTGGTAATCAACAAGGAACTTTTCAGCAAGGTCAAAGATTACTAGGATGTGCCGCTAATCAAAATATTACTGGTGCGGCGGCTCCTTATTTGCAAAATGCTTCCAATACCAATTCAGCTCAATTAGCCCAGTGCTATATGAGCCCTTACATTCAAAGTGCCGTACAGGGCATGTCCAATATTGCTAATCGCAATATCCAGCAGAATTTAGCTCCACAGGCTACTGCGGCGGCTGTAGGTTCAGGACAATTCGGTTCCCAGCGTGGTGCCCAAGTCTTGGGTCAAGTAGAGGCAAATGCCTTGCAATGTTTGAATTCTAATATTGCCAATTTGGAAAACACTGGCTACAGCAATGCTTTAAGTGCCGCCACTCAAAAGCAACAGATTTGTGCAGGCATTGGTAGTACAGCAGGAACATTACAAGCTGAATGTGCTCGTGCAAAACAAGCCGCTGGCTTAGGCTTAGGTACTTTAGGTGCTCAAGCGGCTAATCAGAACATTGCTTGCACAAATGCTTTAGCTACTCTTGGTGCTCAACAACAGACTATTGGTCAGAATGCCCAGTGTTTCAATTTAGCTAAGTTAGAAAAAGAATCAGCATTGATGAGAGGTCAGCAGATCCCTACATCAGTTAAGACAACATTATGCATGTCTCCATTCTCTGCCGCTGGTGCTATTGGCTCCGGTGCTTTGGCAATGTTCTCATGCAAATACGATAAGTGCGGTAACGCAATCCCTTGTAGCTCTCCATTTGGAAGCATGAAGAAAAAACTCGGCAGTTTGCTTCCAAAATGCACTCCCAGTTGTGGTCAAGGTGGTGGTGGAAGCTGTACCCCAAGTTGCGGTAGCGTGACATGCAATCCAACATGTTGCGGTAGCGTGGCATGCAATTCAACATGTTATTGTGTAGGACAATGCCAAGTATGTTGCGTGATCGCTAAAAAAGGCGGCTTAATTAGCAAAAAAACTAGAGGCGGTGCAGTAGGTTGCAGAAGCTTGATGATGCGTGGTGCTTTACCTGTTAGGAGATAAGAATGGCAGACGAAAAAGCAGGTGGATTACCAGCTCCCAATGTTGGTATTGATGTAACTAAGATTCCTCTTTATGGGCAAGACGATGAGCGTATGCAAGAGCTCAATAATGCCCAGCAAGATGTCGCTAGTGCTTTAGAACATCGTTACGACCAACCTAACTGGTGGAAGGTAGCCGCAGGGTTTGCCAAACCTCAATTAGGTGGTTTCTTGGCTTCTTTAGGTAGTGCGTCTGAAGCTATGGGTGAGAACCTAGAAAATCAACGTGCCAGCATGATGCCTGTAGCACAGATGAAGCTACAGATTGCACAAACCAATATGCTCTTGGGTGCCAATAAAAAGGTAGCTGATCAAATTAAAGCGTGGCGTGATGCCAATCCCGGAATGACTCCAACTGCTCAACAAATTGGTGATTGGGAAGCTCTAGCTCCTAATTCCAATGTTGTTAAATCATTAAAAGATGAGCTATCAAGCCAGCACACAGAACAAGGATTGGCAAGAGATCGAACTGAATTGGCTTACAAATTGGGTCGTCAACCTAGCGAAGCAGATTTAAGTGTTCTTTTTACTCCTACCACTTCAAAATCTAATCAACAAACAACTGGTACAACTGTACCTAGTAATCAACCATCACAAACTGAAGGTGAAAATCCACCTAGTGCTAAAAGTAATTCAATTAGTAACGAAGATTTTTTAAATGCTACCCATGGAATGGAAAACATTCCATCAGGACAAAAAGCAAAAACATCTTCAGCTATTGGGCCCGGTGGAATTATTGATTCTACACGTCAGAATTTGCAAAAAAAATACAATTTGCCTGATGGTTATGGGACAAATCCTGAAATTACTTCTCAATATGAAAATGCTTTACTAAAAGACAATGCAGAAACAGTTTTAAAACCAAATAAATTAGATGAAACAGCTTTAAATCATCGCATGGCATGGTTTTTTGGGCCTGATTCAGCAAAAATTCTTCATTCAGATCCATCTTCTAAAATTAGTGAAGTCATTACTCCTGAAGCAATTAAGGCCAACGGTTTAGATCCTAATGCTCGTATTGGCAAGCTGGTGTCTAGAGTTGAAGGAAATTTATGGGATCAAGGTATTAATCCTGAAAATATGATTGGCAATGCTCAATCTAGTCAAACACAAGAAAAATCAGTTGAATTACCAACAAATCCTGCTGACGATCCAAATTTATCTAAAAAATCTTTTAGTGAATGGGGATTTGCCCCAGTTCCTCAAAGTGTTTCTTTTACCAAGGCTAGTGCTGATAAATATGCAAAATTAGATAAAGAAGCAGAAGATCGTATTAACCGACTAGAATTTTTTGGAGCACCTGAAAACAATCAAGTTTATCGTGCAAACATTGATGGTCTGCTTAATTTTGCTTCGGAAAGTAAAGAAAATGGACAAGCTTTAGCTAGTGTTGTTAATAAGATGAATAGCAATCCTAAGCTTGTAAATTCTCTTTTACATATCGGAGAAGATGGATTTCATGCCCATTTTGGCGATGCACAAGCAAATTTTGGTTTGCCAGTTAAAACATTTTTGAATAACTTTCAAACAAAAGAAGAGCAAAATGCCGCACAAATGTTGGTCTTGGCCCTTGATAATGCAAATTTTATTAATGGTAAGCTAAAAGGTATGTCAGCTACTGCTAATATTCCAGCGGCAGAAGCCAATTTGTTAGTTGCTGGACAACTTAGTCGTGATATGAATTATGGTTTATTAATGAAGAATTTATCGCAAATGGAAAATTCTTTAGATATGCAAAAAGATTTGTATCAAGGGTCTCAAAAATTGTTTAGCACTTATCAAGGTCAGCTAAATCCTATTGCTTCAAATCATCAAATTGTAAATAGTAAATGGTGGAAAGATACTACTGACAAATATAACAAAGCAAGTTCAGATTTAAACGCTCGTTACAACAAAGGTAGTTCGTTTAAGAAAAACGGAGAATAAATCATGGCACGAGATTTAGGAACATTATTAGATATAGCTCCTGAACAGGTTTCGCCTGAAAAATCAGTTAATAAAAATGAGCAAATAGCTAATGAACCTCAAGGCCAAGTTACTGTACAGCCATTAAACAAACGAGGGGATTTAGTAGAAGATGCCGCTCGTATAGAGTCAGAGCAAGATCAAAATAATGATAATAGCAAAATTACAGGTGGTGATATTGCAACGGCTATTGGTTCAGGAGCGGCGGCATATGCGGCTAATAAGGTTAACAATAGGACTATGCTTTCTCCTGAAGTTCGTAGCAATGCAATTAATGTAAGAAATGCAAATCAAGAGTTAAAGGCCGCTCAAGAAGCACATGCACCAAATGCGTTTGAGTTAGAAGAAGCACAAAAAGGATATGATTACTATAATAGTCCTGAAGCTATTGAAAATCATATCAACCCTGAAGATATGCCTAAACCTCCAGTCGAACCTGAAAAACCAATTGAGATTAAACAAAAGCCTATTGGTGGAGAAGGTTCAGCTAATCATGCCATAAAATTTGGAGCTACAGGAATTGAGGCATTAAATTCTCCTAGTATGAGCTATGGTCAAAAAACTATAGTTCCTCAAATTGAACAAGCTGTAGAAAGAGCTCGTCAAGCTGGTTTAGGTCAACCATACGCAGTTGAAGGTACAGATATTGTTGTAGGAAATGATCCAGCATCAAGACAGGCTTTAAAAGAGCATGCATTAGAATTGAAAAAAACAGAATTAGCGGAACAAAATGCTCCAAAAGAATTGTTCACAGCCGAGCAAGAAGATTATAACGCCAAAATGGAAGAACTAAGGGCAGAAGCTGAAAATGAAATTGCTCCACATAGGGAAGCCGCCTCAAATAGATTAGAAGAAGCTAATATTAAATTTGATGAAAGTAAACAAAAATTAGCTGATGCCGCTCAAAAACAATCACAACGTACTGCGACTTTAAATAATCGTACTTCTACGATGAATCCTAATTTAGTCAAGCAGGCAGAGAATTTAACTAGCAAGAGCAGTATGTTAGGTGATGTAATTGATGTTGGTGGACGACTTATCAGAAAAGTAGCAACACCTGCTTTGATTGCTTCTATTCCTTATGAGGCAAATGAAGCTCGCAAAGCTTATAACGAAAACGACTACACAGGAGCTTTAAAACATGGTTTAGGAGCGGCTAGTGGAGCTTTGCAATTGGCTCCTGCTGGTGCTTTAGCTTTAGGTTTAGCTCCTGAAATGGCAGGCACAGCGGCTGTGGTTGGAGGTTTGACTGGCTTAGGTTTATTAGGCCATGATGTTTATGAAAATTACCCAACCATCAAAAATTATGTTGTCAAAAAAGCTAATGATTTATTAGGTAATTAGTGAGTCAATGCCGCATAAACAACAGATGCAAATATTGACCAAATTATTATTGTAAGTAGTAGTTTCATATGTTTTCCATGCAGTGCCTCTTGACCCCCTCTATCACGGAAGAGGGGGTTTTTTTTATTTCTTTGCAGAAATATCAATAATTGCACTTATCCTTACTTGTAAAAGCTTATTTCCTACAGCAGGATTAAGAGAATTTACAACTTCTACACAACTTGCCAGCTCATCTTTTGCAATTGATGGTTTTGCTTTTTCTACAAAAGCATTAGCAAGCTTGATTAAATCTTCTTCAAGAAAATTGTAATTCTCAACAAGGTTGGCATTGACAAATGCCTCGGTGATTTGTTGTTTAGTTAACATCTGATACTCCAAAAAAATTGTTAATAATATTAATTCTTTGTTCTTCCGTTAAATAATACTGTGTTTTAGCTTCCAGAATTGTAACAAACATAAAAACATCTCCCAGCCTTTAGCAAGGTCTTCTTCTGACCACTCCACAATTTTAATCAATCCGGGATGGGTACGGGATGCAAAGACGTTAGCACAACGGGCATGGGGTATTTCTAAACCATATCGGTATGCCGCTAATTGCATCAGCATCTCGTCATATGCATCCACCTTATCATCAGGGCCAAAGTCTTTAGTTTTAGCATCCACGACAATCCCTAGGCCATCAACAGTGTGAAGGTCTACCTTACCCCCAAATCCCATGGGTGAAGCAAATGCAATTTCCGTCAGCCATTTTTGATCAGGGTGCGTTTTAAAATGCTCAAAGACTGCTAATTCAAAAGCTTTGGCAATTTCTAAATGTTCTACATCTTTTTCTCCTACATACCAGCGTTCAATTGACTCATGTATCCGAGTCCCTTTTTCTGCGGCCTGTTTTCCGGTCTCCTTTGAATCAGCGACTATGCGAGCAATAAACTCTTTTTCAGTCTCTGTTTCTTTGCGTGGAAGCGTCATAGCCGCTAAGAGCAACTGTTCGTTTTTCCACACGTCTAGGCCCGGCTTTGCCATGATTTTCATCACTGTGGTCACCGAGGGCACTAGGTTCATCTTGCGTGCGTCTCTGAGCGTTGTAGGACGGTCTGAACCGTCCTTCGCTTTCACAGTGTACTGCGGTGAACCGTCCTGCTGGTACCAGTGAACTGACTCTGCTGATCGGGCAATAATTGTTGTCATACTTCTTTCCTTTTGTTTTTTGAATCTAATGGACGACCACGTTTTTTGGGGGCTGGAGTTTTAAACTCCTTAACCCATTTATAAGCATTGCTGTTTTTATCAAGCTCTCCTTTACCTACAGGAATCCATCCTTCAAGCTGGAATACACGTTCAGAAAGGTAATCAATTAAATCTTTCAAAAACGATATCTGTGTATATATTTTTTCTTTTTCTTTTTTGCTGATAAACACAATTCCTCCTATTGAAACCAAAGATAAAACCCATGGAGAATTCCAATGGGAAAGAAGATTGCTCCGGCTACCAAAAATCCCCATGCCATATGACTAAAGCAAAAGAAGATATGTGTCAGCCAAGCACAAAAACAAGCTATTCCAAATAACCATCCCATATTATTTCTCCTTAAAATGGAATATCTTCGTCAGGATCCAACTGAGAAGCTGGAGGGATTGAGGCAGTAGGAGTGCTCTGTTTGCCCTGCAACTTTTCCCATTCAGGAGATGATGTGATCTTGGCCTTCAAGTTGTCGCTAAAGTTCTCAAAGATAGCCATGTCAGGATCTTGCAGATTAAACAGCTCATTCTTGTTGATTGCTTGTGGCAAACCACTTTGTTTGATTACAGAAGGCACTGGAGTCACACTACTGACGTTGGAATAGGTATTCCCATTTTGACCAGCACGATCGATGACGTTTAGCATGCACCATGCACCCAAGATGTTCTTAAGGTCAAACTTACGCATCTCTTCCTGCGTAAAAGCTTTACCACGCCAAGCCTGCAAATCAATGCGTAAATTGGCTTTTTCAGACCAAGCTAAGGTATAGTTCTTGAATATAGCGAAAGTCCGTCCGTCGACCATTTTGAGGGGCTTCCCATTGTCGTCTGAACCATGAATTTCCCATCCAAGCATGATCTTGTGAAGATACTTAACTTCACCCAGGTATTCGGTTTTTTGTGTTCCTAAGTCTACGATGCGGTAGCAACGCCCAAGATGCATACCCGGTGGGCAACGCTCAAAATTCCCACCCTTGTCTTCTACGATAAAGCTCATGTGATTCTCCTTATAAACAGTCTCACTGACTACTAACCCGGCGAATTGCCGTAAAAAGACTATAACATAAAATTAGATGTGTGCTAAAATCTTTTTTACGGGGGAAAGCGGATGCTGTTGGTAGGCCGAAAAACCTAAGCGGCACCGGGGATTCTCAGTGTCGTGGCTAAGGCTCCTGCTATCTAAGCACCTGACTGATCATTGGGAGCAGACGTAGCGAGTACCCCACCACAGAAAGGAGCAACATGAACCTAAAACAATACTTTAAAGATGAGCCTTACGGGGCAAAGAAAGAGATGGCTGATTACCTAGGAATCACGCCTACATGGCTGGGTTTACTACTTAGAAAAGCTCGTCGTCCTTCTCCTGAACTGGCTAAGAAAATTGAGAAGGCAACGCAGGGATTAGTTACTGCAAAAGAGTTACGCCCTGATTTATTTGATTGACCCAATGTTGGGTATTTAACTGGAGATTTATATGAAGAAATTGAAACTAGATGCCATCCGAATTGACGGAGGAACCCAATGCCGCTTAGTCATTGATCAGCCTACTGTATACAGCTATTTGGAGTCTATGAAGGAGGGCGACGAGTTCCCCTTAATGGAGACGGTATTCGACGGTTCAACATATTGGCTGACTGATGGCTTCCATCGCTATCACGCATTCAAGCTTTTGGGCATCAAAGAAATAGAGGTCAAGTACAAACCCGGAACCCTGCAAGATGCACAGATAGAGGCTTTGAAGGCCAACAGCAAGCATGGAAAACCGTTGACTAACGAGGACAAACGCAACAAGGTTGAAATGGCATTAAAGATTGAAGGATTTGATAAAAAGTCAAATTACGAGATTGCCAAAATTTGCCAAGTATCACAACCATTTGTAGCGGCAATTCGTGATCCTGCTGTAAAGCAAAAACAAAAAGAAAACGATGAGCGTCGCAATGTCAAAAAAGCAAAAGCAATCGAAGAAAATACTAATGGCATTAGTACGGGTAAACCCTTAGATGAACCTGATCCATATGCAGGGCAGGCACCTGACGATGATGAGATCAAAGCATCTGAACTGGGTATCCAAGCCTACATGGAAGAGATTGAGGCAGTTATTCAGGCTGACGATAAATTAGCCGAAGCCAGTGAGGTGATTAAGAAACAAGCTCATCGCATATCTCAATTGGAACTGCGTATGCATGGATTGATGAACGAAAAGAACGAAGCCATCAAGATGGTTAAGAAGTTACAAAAAGAAAACGACAAACTGAAAGCTAAAAAATGACCAAAGCCCTAGTGCCAAGTGAGCATGATGATGGAACAAAATTTCCCGAACCTAGATCCTTTCAAGTAAAAGCCCACGAAGCTTTACGCCAAGGATTTAGGGAAGGGCACAAGAACCAAATTATCATGGCCCCGACTGGGGCAGGAAAGACCTACCTAGGATTGCGTATCTGCAACGAGGCAATCCAGCGTGGTAAGCGTGCAGTCTTCCTATGCGACCGTACAACCCTGATTAATCAGACTTCTACAGTAGCCGACCGCTATGGTATGACCAGCCATGGAATTATTCAGGCTAAACACTGGAGACGTAGACCTGATGAGCTGTTTCAGATTGCCAGCGTGCAGACTATTGCCAAGCGTGAGTTTTGGCCCCAAATGGATGTGCTGGTGGTCGATGAGGCCCACACGACATACAAGGCATGGACTACCTTTGCCAAAGAGACCAACGCTACCGTTATTGGCTTGTCTGCGACTCCGTTTACCCAAGGTCTAGGAAAGATCTTCACAAACATCGTAAACGCCACCACGATGCACGAATTGACTCAAGAGGGTGTATTGGTACCTATGAGGATTTTCTCGTGCTCTAAGCCCGATATGACAGGTGCAGAGACTGCTGGGGGCGAGTGGACAGACAAGGCCGCTGAAGAGCGTGAACTCAAGATTGTTGGAGACGTGGTTTCTGATTGGCATAAGTTTGGCGATAACCGCAAGACCATTGTGTTTGGTGCCACGATCAAGCACTGTGAAGAGCTGTGCAGGCAATTTGTCCAGTCAGGCGTAATGGCGGCAATTTTCACAAGTGAAACAACTGAAAAGGAACGTGAGAACCTTCTCAAGGAATACCGCAAACCAAATAGCCACCTCAAGGTATTAATCTCTGTCGAGGCTTTGGCTAAAGGCTTTGACGTGCCGGACGTAGGTTGTATCTGTGATGCACGTCCACTGCGTAAGTCTTTGTCTACAGCAATACAGATGTGGGGTCGTGGCCTGCGTAGCTCACTTGAGACTGGCAAGAAGGATTGCCACCTACTCGATTTCTCCGGCAATATCATTCGATTCTTTGAGGACTTCAACGACATCTATTTCAATGGTCTTGAGAAGCTAGACGATGGCGACAAGTTGGATAAGAAGATCCGCACCAAGGAAGAGTTCGAGGCCAAAGGTTGCCCACGTTGTAGTTTTGCTCCATTCCACAAGCGTTGTATGGCCTGCGGATATGAGAAGGTCAGCAAAGAACTAAACGAAGCAATGCCGGGCCATATGAAGGAGATCTTCATTGGTGAAGGTAAAAACAAAAAGAAACTAGCAAACAACGCAGAGCATTTATGGCAACAAGTTTGTACCTATGCAAGGATCCACAGCAAGCCTGAGAACCAATCAGGACGGGCGTGGCACCTGTTTAAGCAGATGACTGGGCAAGACTCTATGTGGTCTTTTGCCAAGGCACCAACTGTCGAGATATCCAGTAATGTGATAAATAAGATTCGACAGATGAACATCGCTTACAACAAGGGAACCAAAAGATGAGTTACAAGATTTGCCAATATTGCATGAGACATAAACCGATTGAAGAAGTACGTTTTAGCGAAGACACAAGGCGTTGGATTTGCAGGGCATGTAAAGAAAGAAAATCACCGCAACAGTACAAAAGCAAAAGAGATGAAGAGGGCGATAAATGATTAAAGAAGAAGTTGTTTTTGCTTGTCGCACAAGAGAAGAGGCGATCACTTTAGCCAATGACATGATCTGCACAGAAGGCAAAGAACCAATTGTTCAGTGCATCATGATTGGTTTGTCATCTATGCAACCTGTTGGTTTTTTAGTTGTTGAAAGGGATAAAAGTGAGCTTTATTGATTTCGCACGAGGCTATGGCGTAGAGATTGATTATTCAAAACTCTACCCTTCCGATCGCATTAAGCGATGCGGTACCACTGAGAAGCCAAAGTCAAGCAATGGAGCTTATTTTTGGGACGGTGAGCGTGGCTGGGTAATGAACTGGGCCGGAGAGGCTAGAGTTGTATGGTATGAAGATCCACATGCAAGGCCATGGACTGATGAAGAAAAGCGTGCGTGGGTAGAGAAGCGTCGCTCCCAGCAGTCAGACCAGCAACGTAAATACGATCAAGTAGCGTTGCAGGCTGACATCGTCTTACGCTCTGCCAAGATAGAGAACCACGCATACCTCCAGTACCAGGGTTTTAGCGATGAGAAGGGTTTAGTCCTCAATGACAAGCTCATGATCCCTATGCGTAACGTGGTGACAAACAAGCTTCAGGGCTACCAATCAATCTATTGGGATCTACAGGCCCGTAAATACGATAAAAAGATGCTGACAGGGATGAGGGCAAAGAACGCCGTATTCTGCATAGGATCACGCACAGCAGACGAGTTTTGGTTGGTTGAGGGGTATGCCACTGGCCTATCTGTTTATCACGCCTTAAAGAGCTGTGGCATGACTGCATCGGTAATTGTGTGCTTTAGTGCCAGCAATCTTGTACAAGTCGCAGATCAGATCCCCGGCAAACGGTTTATTTTTGCTGATAACGATGAGAGCAAAACAGGCCAAACATCAGCAGAAGCTACCGGATTGCCATGGACGATGCCTGATACAGTGGGCTGGGATGCCAATGACTTGCATACAAGGGAAAGCCTTTTTGCTGTTGTTTCTAAGATTATGGGGGTGTTGACACATGCATAAGATTTAGGTGTAAAATGTGTTTACTAGGTGTGGAAACCAAGTGAAGTAAAAACCGTTAGATCAGGCTCCGACCCCGAATGGGGTAGCGTCTCCTCCAAAAGAGGTTGATGTTTTTCCACCGGGGTCTGTTCTAACGGTTTTTTTTCGCCTTTCCATTCCCAGTCGTACTCCACACGAAAGCAAGACCCATAAATCCGGGGGCGTGGAAGAAAAGGGTGACATGGTATGCGAAAGCTAGGGGGCAGTTCCTGAACAATCCATGCGGCTGGTCTAATCGTCAAGCCGGGGGTATACGGTATCCAATCCGTAACATGACGATCCTGTTTACAGGGGTGAAGCACCTTCTCTCTCTTACCCTTCTGGGGGTAGGGGGGTCTTTGGGTGAAAGGATTTAAAGGAGAATTACCATGGAATTCCTGACTCGACAAAAAAGCAAAAGTTACCACGTCATGGTTGGTGAAAACACAGCCTGCAAAATGTGGAATACAGGTAGAATGAACAAGAACAAAAAAACTTGGGAATTAGACTCAGATCAAACCTGACAAGACTTTATGCACCATGTGCTCAAATAATCTAAGTAAAGTTCTAATTCCATGTTAGACTTTTACTAAATTTACACAGGAGAAATCATGGATCAGTTGGAAGAGTTTCACTACTTTAGCTCACCAGTCTACGCAGTTAAAACACCGCAGTTCCTAGACCCTATGCATAAGGTCAGCAAAAAATATTTAGAAAAGTCCAAATGTCGTCACAAGGGTAAGAACCCAATGACATTGATGACTCAAGACTTTTCCGCAGATCCTGATGCCGTAGACTTTGCCGCATACGTCTCACAGACAGCATGGAACATCTTGAACTCACAGGGTTACAACGTAGATAACATCGTGACGTACTTTACAGAGATGTGGACTCAAGAGCACAACTTCCATTCCAGTATGGAGCAACATATCCATGGCGGTGGAGTACAGATCAGTGCGTTTTTCTTTTTGCAAGTGCCTGAGAATGCCTGCAAGATGGTGATCTACGATCCACGCCCAGCCAAGGTAATTATTGGTTTACCACCGAAGGACAACAACGCAGTGACTCTAGCGTCCCAGCAGATCGTATTTACTCCGGAAGAAGGCTTACTCATCTTCACCAACTCATGGTTGCCGCATTCATTCACACGCAACTTCAACAAGAACAAGGCAGTGCATTTTGTTCACATGAACTTGTCAGTAGCACCAGCACCAGTAGAGAACGATTCAAATGTGGAGGTCATATGAAATACAGAATTAGGTACAACAAAACCGCAGGCCAACCCGGTCGTGGAACTGAACTACACAAGTGGCGTGTGTTCGATGAGAACAACAAAGAACGTCTATGCAAACAAGTCATTCTCAAAGCTTTGGCTTGGACTGAAATCGATCCCAGTGGAGTTGACTGGAACATGGTCAGCGAAGGCGATATTCACATCAATAAAGAAAATTCTATTATTACCATTCTCTAATTTTATGTTAGACTCTTCTTACCACGATTTGTGGGTTTACTAAGGAGAGTCACATGAAAGCGTTTCCAATACCGGAACACACCAAAAAAGATTATGAATTTCCACCTCAACATGAGGGGATGGATTTACGAGATTACTTTGCCGCTAAAGCGATGCACGGTGTGAATTCTTTCAACTGAAATGGAAAAAATAATGTTATCGGACGACTTCGCATACTGGCTTGGAATTCATGGAAAACCTGACATCCTGCCAAACCAATCAATCTCCATTGAAAACATCATGGATCGGGTATCAGAGGCTGATCTAATCAGCGTTCTATTCTATGGCAAGGATGATCTAGCACTAAAGGCTTTAAAGGAGCTCAAGAGCCGTTTTGAAAGCGAGCTCAACGCTTTAGATGAGATGGTTCAGCATCAAGCTAGAGACAACGAAATGGAGATGGAAAATGCTAACGATTGGAATTGATCCGGGAGCGTCTGGGGCTATAGTAATTTTGGATGATGGCGTGCCCATCGAGTGGACAGCAATGCCTACCTACAAAATAGGTAAATCAACTCGTGTCAATGCATCAGAGCTGACTTACTTTTTAGATCATGGCGTTCATGTGGATCATGTCTACATTGAGGATGTACATGCTATGCCGGGCCAAGGTGTGAGCTCAATGTTTAACTTTGGTCATAGCTGTGGAACCGTGATGGGCGTGATTGGTGTACTAGGCTATGCACACACCATGGTCACTCCACAGAAGTGGAAGAAAGCCGCAGGATTGATTGGCACAGATAAAGAAGCCGCTAGAGCTCGTGCCATCCAGCTATGGCCTGAGTGGCGTGCACTAGATACAAAAGGCAAAGGACAAGCACTGGCTGATGCCGCATTAATTGCAAGGTATGGAAAATGAGTGATCAAAAATCAATTAACGATGCAGTTGACTACCTGTACACCCATGGTAAGAAATACGCAGAAGCCAAGGCCCAGCGTACCTACCTTGAGGAGTACCGCAAAAGCCAAAAAGCCATGCTGATGAAGACAGCTATGCAAAACGGCGTAAAGACCGTTGCGGCGGCTGAAATAGAAGCCTATGCAGATGCATCTTACCTAGAGGTGCTAAAGGGCCTACAGGCGGCTGTAGAGGCCGAAGAGACACTCAGATGGGGATTGGTATCAGCTCAGGCACGAATCGATGTATGGCGTTCTACAGAGGCGTCTAACAGGGCTATGGATAAGGCGGTAATGTGAACGGAAGCTACAACAAAGCAGAGAGAGCATGGGTGCAGTTAGTCAAGGAGCAACCATGCTCAGTATGCGGTCAGGATGGGCCATCAGACGCCCACCACATAAGGCAGGGAAGGCATTACACAGTTGTAGCTTTGTGTAAATCCTGCCATCAGGGCTCAAAAATGGGTTGGCACGGGGAAAAAGTGGCTTGGAAGTTGGTAAAGATGGAAGAAATCGATGCCCTGAACATCACAATCGACAATGTTTACAAAAATATTTTGAACAGAAAACTGTTCTAAAACAACAAGTTAGAGTCTTTCGAAAGAAATATTTAAAAATATTTGCAAAAAAGCTTGCACAAAGACTCTAACTTCGTGTTATAGTCTTACTTACTGCAACGTCGCAGGTTTATTTAGGAGATTCAAATGATCACAGAAATTCAAGCAAACATCCAAGCTCTCGCAACTGTCGAGTCATTGGTAAACGAAATCGACGCATTGTATGTGCTCGATCAAGAAGCCAAAGCATTGGCTGACAAAGTCAAAGCAATGAAGGTTGACATCGCCAACAAATACGGCGAAGGCAAACACGCTGGTGAGTTGCATAGCGTTGAAGTTAAGTTGGTTCAAGTTTCCGGCACAGTTGACTACGCCGCTTTGTGCGTTGAATACGGTATTACTGAAGAGACACTCAACAAGTTTCGCAAAGAAGGTCGTGCTGACATTCGTGTTTCACCTAAAAAATAATTAATGGGGCTTCGGCCCCTTTTTTTGGAGATTAATATGAAAAGCAGATCTTGGAAAAAAGAATACGTTCGTCTGCAAGAACGCATGGTAGTTGGGGCTCCGGCCCCAACAGTTGGCATGGGAGCCACGATGACTTCCTACTCTCGCCACGCTGGCACTATCATCAAAGTAGAGAAGGCAGGCAAGGGCTTGCTAGTCCACGTCCAGCAAGATAATGTAAAACGTATCGACAGCAACGGGATATCTAAAAGTCAGGACTATGAGTTCTCACCAAACACCAATGGCTCTGTGTATTACTACAAGCAAAAAGAACCTAATTGCCGCTGGGTTCAAATGTACATCAACCCTGAGACTGGTAGATTTAACAAAAAAGATGCCGGGGGTTTATTTGTAGGTGAGCGTGACGAGTACTACGACTTTTCTTTTTAAGGAGGCAGTATGCATAAAGACAATGATCACATTTGGACATCGGCAGGTACCGATATCACCATCCGCTGGCGTGCCCTTGGCTGGGTGCCTCCCAGCGAGCTGGAAGAGTACAAGGCAAAGTGGAAGTACTACCAAGAGCTCCCACTGCGTAAGCTGGATGACCTTGGACGTAAACAGTACGAAGAGGTTTTACGCCGGGCCAAAGTTGCGAGAATTCAGTGAAATCAAATAAAAAAAACATCAGCCAAGAATCATTTGAAAATCTAGTGATCGCTCTGATGAATTGCCGGGACGAGGATGGATTGCTTTTAAACATCCATCCTGCCTTGGCATTTCAAGAGTGGCTAGTAAACATGTACCCCGAAACACTGAGAAACCATTTGTATGGCATCCATACCTACGAAGCACCTGAAAGGAAACCCAATGACTGAAAAGAAGGAAATGAGCCAATTGCAACGTCAACTACTTGGGGGCGGTGGAGCTATCACATTGTTCACCCAGCAAGAGTTCGATGAAGCTTTAGAAATGGCTAAAGCAGAAATTATTGCTTGGGCAATTTTGGCTACTAAAGAAGCAATGCATAAAGAGCGTATGGATTGTGCTGAGATTGTTGAAGATTGGAATGGAGAAAAGAGCCTCAAAGAGATAGCTGAAGCTATTCGCAACCGCATACCAAGTCAGAGGCAATGATGGATTGGTCTTTTGATAACCTAGATTTTGATAAACATGTCAGAGAACAATTGCCTTGGTATGACTTAGTCACTGAGGCAGTTGTATTTATGGCACGTCAATATCTTCCTACTAAACATGGACTGATCTACGATATCGGTGCCAGCACTGGCAACATTACTTTGGCGATGAAGGATTTGATTGAAGAAAGAAATGCTGAAGCAATATCTATAGAACCCAATAGATCATTGGTTAAAAAGTTTAATGGTGTAGGAACCATCGTTGTTTCTGATGCAGAAAGCTATAACTATAAAAACTTTGATGTAGCAATAATCTTTTTAACCTTAATGTTTGTGCCTGTTGTGGAGCGTGATTATCTTCTATCAATCTTGCAAAAGAAAATGCGTAAAGGAGGAGCTATCATCATTGTAGATAAAGTTGCTGATAGCTCAGGATACTTTGCATCTTGCATAAAACGTATGACTATGTATTTCAAGCAAAAATTTGTAACGACAGAAGATATCTTGGCAAAAGAAATTTCGTTATTTGGAGTACAACGTCCAGTAGAGCGCAATGGCAAATTGTTTTTTAAATTTGGTGAGTTTGAAGGATGGGTAATCGAGGCTAACGAATGAGATACCTTAGTTTATTTTCGGGTATCGAGGCTGTATCGGTAGCATGGGAACCACTAGGGTTTGAATGCGTTGGTTTGGCAGAGATCCTGCCTTACCAATCCTCAGTGCTTAAACATCATTTTCCTAATACTCCAAACTTAGGCGATGTATTCAAGATTGATGCACAAGCCATTAAAAAGCTCGGTAAGATCGATATCGTTGTATTTGGATCTCCATGTCAGGATATGAGTTTGGCAGGCAAGAGACTCGGTTTAAATGCCATTAAGGAAGATACTAATCACAGCAGTAGATTGTTTTTTGAAGGTGTCAGAATATTTAGGTTAGCCCAAGAGCATTGTGGTGCTAGATTTATGCTTTGGGAAAATGTTTACGGTGCATTAATCAGTCAGGAAGGAAAAGATTTTGGAACAATTCTTGAAACATTGGTTGGGGTCAAATTTAGTGGTGACAGACTTGTTTGGGGAAATGAGGGCGTTGTCTGCGGAACAAGTGGATTGTGCGAATGGGCAGTGCTGGACTCGCAATGGTTCGGAGTACCGCAACGGAGGCGTAGAGTCTTTGCTCTCCTCGATACTGGAGACTGGAGAAATCGAAAGCCGATACTTCTTGAAGCCGAGCACTTGCGGAAGGTTGTTGGAACGAATGAAGAAAAGAGGGAAGAAAATTCCGTTGTCTTTAGCGACAGCTTTGACCCAAATTTCAGAAGAAAGCCAATCGTCTACGAACAGCACATGTCAGACTTTCGAATAAAGGAAGTGGATGTATTCCCTACCATCACTGCAAAATGGGGTACAGGAGGCAATAAAGTTCCCTTTGTACAGACTTTTGACCGTCAGGGTATAGCTCAGTATTCCGATAACCCTGTAGCGTCTACAGTGAGTGCCCGAGACTGGAAATCAGCCACTGACCTAATTACCTATGCCATAGCAGAAAATGTGATCGATAGGCAGGTACATAACGGTGGCAATGGGGATGGGATAAGCAAAGAAACCTGCTATACCCTCAATGCCACTGGCGTGCACGCAATTGCCAACAAATATCAGGTCAGAAGGCTTACACCAATGGAAACAGAGCGATTACAGGGATTTCCAGATAATTGGACGAATGTAGGCAATCCAAGCATAGCAAAGCGATATAACGCTCTAGGACGCTCTATGGCAGTTCCAGTGATGAAATGGATAGGGCAAAGCATTAGGGAAAACACCTAGATAAATAAATGTTGACACAAGAATCTAACTTTGTGTTATAGTCTTACTTACTGCAACAAGCAGGTTTATTAAGGAATTGAAAATGGACAACAAACTTTATAACAAAGCATACGAAGAATATTGCAATCTTCCTGAAGTAATGATTGATCCTTGTGATATGCCTGAGAGCATTGATCATATGGTATTTAGAGCACAACACGAAATTGATTTAGTTGATGAAGGTGAGCGTGAATACAACGGCGAAACAGTATCGAAATCTGATTACAACAAAATCAAAAGATATATTAAAAAGTGGTCGGGCAAATAATTTAACAAGGAATTAATCATGACAAACGATTTCAAAACAATGGCAGAGATGACCAACAAAGCCTTCCAAGAAGCCACAAGCCTCATGGCTTACTGTGATTACATTGCTCAATTGATTAGCAAAGAGATGAAGGCAGAGGACGACAAGTACAAGCGTCTGCTTGGTAGCGTAAGCCGCCCTCAATACGACCTTGGCCCACAAGGCCAGTTCCAGTCAACCAAGAAGACCATCAACGTAGAAGATCGTTATGGTAAGAAATACAAAATCACAGTGGAGGAGGCATGAATGTCTACAAGGTACAGGAGGAGTCGCTCCTCGATCGGATCATTATTGGTTCATTGTTTATTATCTCTGTGTTTGCCTTGGCTTTTGCTCCTGATGTGTTTATGGTTGAGCAAGTAACCTATGACTGCCGCATGGCATCCTACCCAACAGCAGTAGACGTGCCCCAGTCAGTTATTAGAGAATGTAGAAACCAACTTAAGGATCATCATGGCAACTAAAGCACCAGTAAAGAAAGCGGAAATCCTGACGGAAAAGCCTGCTGTTAAGAAACCAGCTAAGGCAGTGGAAAAGAAGTTTGACATGCCGCAGGAAGTATCCGACTGGATCGAGAGGGCCTCAAGCATCATGAAGAACCAAAAGGGTCAGATTGATGAACTCAAGGCAGAAAATAAAGATCTCAAGTCATACCGGGCATGGGCAGAGAAACGTATCTTGCAGATGGATATCGCAGACAGAGAGAACAACTAAAGACTACGGGGAAGGACTGACACTATTCGGCACAGGCTATATTAGGAGCAATTAAAATGTATACAACACTAAACGAACTAAGGATACATAGTCCTTGCGAACTAGGATGGGAAAAGCTATTAAAACACTTAGAAAAAACAAAATCAGACGATGAGCCATTGTCTTTTCTTACTCTCCTTGAATCTAACGGCTTAGATGATGCGTTGTGGTGCCTGCGAGCCGCCCCGAAGGACTGGGAACCCGGCATTAGAATGTATGCGGTATGGTGCGCTAAACAAGTAGAGCACTTGATGACCGACAAACGCAGTAAAAATGCTTTACTAGTAGCACAAAACCATGCTCTAGGCTTGGCGACGGATGAAGAATTAGCCGCTGCGGGGGATGCTGCATGGGCTTCGTTGGCTGCGGGGGCTGCTTCGTTGGCTGCGTGGAGTGCTGCATGGGCTGCGGGGGCTGCTGCAAGGGATGCTCAGAAAGAAATGTTTATTGCGATGTGTGAAGGTACTGCACCGTGGCAAGTTAAATAATAGGAGTAAAGAGTGAGCAATAACACAGTAAGAGACTATCTAATAGCAATACTTTTAGCGGTTGCCTTAGGTGTTGAGTTAGCCCTGTCAATCCCGAACACACCTTAGACCAACTAAATTGGATGGCAAAACAAGACTGGATTGATTTACCGAAACCATAATTATGGATTACACTATCCTTCATACAATGCACTGAAATTATGTGTGGAAGGATAGATATGAATACAGCATTATTAAAGTCAGCGTATGCTAACGTATTATCTAAATTAGATGGATTTAGAGGCGTTAATCATGGCTGAAGGAAAGAAAACAGGCGGTAGAGCACCGGGAACGCCCAACAAGGCTACGGGAGAGGCACGACAAGCCATAGCCCTATTCGTAGATCAAAACGCTCCTAGGCTCACTCAGTGGCTTGATAGGGTTGCTGACGGTGTGAAGGATGAAGAGGGCAAGTATGTTGTCCCACCTAATCCAGCCAAAGCATTCGACATGTTCCAAAGCGTGGTTGAATACCATGTGCCTAAGCTTGCTCGTATGGAAATGGCAGGAGATCCTAATGCCCCGATCAGAGTTGAGGGTCAATTCGATGTATTCGATGAGCTCTTGAAGCATTACTCTATGTCTAGGCAAGATGGGCAATGAGCTCGATAGTCGAGCTATTAAAGAGCCCCGACATCAGGGATAGGTTCCGAAGCCTAGATCCTAGAGAACAGATCACCTTCGAGTGGCGTGCTAAATGGAATACCAAAGCCCATAAGTTCCAACTGGAACCACCGGGCGACTGGAACATATGGTTGATGCTTGGGGGTCGAGGATCCGGCAAGACTAGGACATCAGCAGAGACACTGGGATATTGGGCGGCTAGTGAACCCAATACTCGGTGGCTTGTATCAGCTCCTACCAGCTCAGACTTACGCAATACCTGCTTTGAGGGTGAATCCGGTCTGCTGGCTGTGATCCCCAAAGAGCTGGTAATCGACTACAACAAATCCCTACACCAGCTCAAGCTGTGGAATGGCTCCATCATTACTGGCGTGCCTGCATCCGAGCCTGAGCGTCATCGTGGTGGTCAGTACCATGGAGCGTGGCTAGATGAGCTCGCCGCATGGGATTACCTGCAAGAGACGTGGGACATGATCCAGTTCTCTGTACGTCTGATAGGTAAGCGTGGCACCAAGATACTGTGCTCTACCACACCCAAACCAAAACCATTAATCATGGATCTGCTCCACCGGGAAGGTGACGACGTGACGGTGACTAAGGCATCAACCTACGTCAATATCAAGAACCTCGCCCCATCCTTTCAGAAACAGATCCTTCAGTATGAGGGCACGAACCTAGGTCGCCAAGAGATCCACGCAGAGATCATTGATCCTGAAGAGGGAGGCATTGTTAAACGTGAATGGTTCCGACTATGGCCTGATGGTAAGAAGTTCCCCAAGTTCGAGTACGTCATCCAGTCATACGACTGTGCGACCAGTGACAAGACCTATAACGATCCGACTGGCTCGATCACCATGGCGGTATTCAAACCATTGGATGGCGGAATGTCAGTGCTCATCCTTGACTGTTGGCAGGAACACCTTCAATACCCTGACCTTCGACCCAAGGTGCTGGAAGAGTTCGAGGTCGTCTATGGTGAGGGCCGAGACCGTAAGCTGGTTGACCTCGTACTAGTTGAGGACAAGTCAGCCGGCATCAGTCTTATACAAGACTTGCAACGTGCCCATCTGCCAGTCCATGCATATAACCCCGGCAGAGCTGACAAAGTCCAGCGGCTGTCGATCGTGGCAAACATCATTAAGGCTGGGCGTGTGTGGGTGCCTGAGTCATCAGTACGCAGGGGATTCGTAAGAGACTGGGCAGAAGGTATGGTCAGTCAGATCTGCTCCTTCCCTGAAGGCACAGCCCATGATGAGTTCGTCGACTGCATCAGCCAAGGGCTCCGCTATCTGCGTGATGCCGGGTGGATCAGCATCGATGCACCACCAAGAGAAGAGATTGAACAAGAGGACATTTCTGATGCAGAGATCTACAATAGTCGTGGTAGAGAGAACCCTTATTCAGCGTGACACTACTAATGGCATTAGTAAGGGAAAACCCTAAGAAAGGATGAAGATGGGCAATGAAGACTACATGTACTACAAAAAAGACCACGAGACGTACGGGCGAACGCTCTATCTCGATGGGGTTCGATATACTGTCAGAAACAATAGCTTCGAGATCAGCGTCCAAACCAACACCGAAATTTGGGAACAGCTCGCCGTCCAACAACTCAGAGAATGGATCAAGTGGAGAAAAGAGCAAGCGGATTTGCGAGAGTCTCGGAGTGTGCCAAGGTGATGGGCGTTGCTCAGATTGTCCGTCGATAGGATAATGGCGCAATGAACAAGCCTAAGCACAAATATCCACATGCTCATGATCGTATTGAGGAGAACGACTTGCACGCAGCTCAAGGCGGTAAAGTGAACGATTCAGCATTCATCGGCTACCTATCCCCTGATGGTAAGTTTGAGTCCTATCCTGAGTCAGTAGCAAAAGCCAACGACTACCACCACAGCTACACCGTCAAAGACTTGGACGCATACGACAAAGAAGGTGGACTGACATTCGTTCGCATGGGTGGAGAACCAATACTCAGCATCAAAGGCACGCCCGCTATCGATCCCTTCCATCACAAGAGCTCACCTATGATCTCTGACTTGGCAAGGCGAGTGATCAAGTCAGGTGCTCACCCAGACATGCCTATCAAGATTGAGCACATGGGCTTTGCCAAACATGAAGCTCCCTATCAAGACAAACACATTGGCACACTGCACGAGTGGTCGATGAGGAATGCACCAGTTAAAAAAGCCAAAGGTGGGATCGTATCAATGTTGCGTAAGCATGGACAACCAGTAAACAGTCACATGGATGCAATGAAAAGACAAAGTAATGGCCATCATGTCTATGCATTCCATGAGCAAGATGAAACGCCAAGAGAAATTAAATCCATGCATGAATTACAGGGATATACACCTGAGCAAATATACACAATACATCCACAGCATCTTGTAGAACATAAAGCTGACGGTGGATCAGCTCGTGAAAAAGCATTACAAAAGTATTTGGCAGAAAGCCAAGTAAAACATCCTGTCTACCATGTAGCTAAGACAGACGTTAAAGAATTCTCGCCCAAGCATAGAACAGAATCATCCAGCATGGGTCATCATTTTGGTACAGCAGAACAAGCCAACTTCCGTATGGGTCAATATGACTTCGAGAGTAAGCACCCCAACATTGGCAAGTACCATCTGAATATCAAAAATCCACTGGAAGTATCCCACATGGGATCATTCGCCCCCGATCACTTGGCAGAGCAAATGATGGACATGGGAATATTAGATCCAGATAAGTACGATGCCATGTCTGAGAAGCATAGCTACTCATCTCTTCCACTCGGCAATGAACTTGTCAAGATACTCAAGAAGCATGGCTATGATGGCTTGATGTATGCCAATGAACGTGAGGGAGAAGGACATTCATATGTACCGTTCGAACCACATCAAGTTAAATCAGCCATTGGAAACCGTGGCACCTATGATCCTAATGAGCATGACATCACCAAAGCTAATGGCGGTGATGTAAGCCTAAAAGAGATGCAAGATTACATTGCTAATAAAAATGGCACATATGAGGGTCGCCGCTTTGAAAGAGCTTCAGACGAAGTCCCACATTTGATGGAGACATATGATCCTGAAGCCCTTAAATCATTATTTAGGGGCGACAATGCTAAAGCTTTGATGACTATGGATCCTGCTGACTTTGAAAAGTATGCCACGCCAATCCATGAGAGATTTGTAACTGGACATAGATATGCAAGTGAAGAAGGTCAATTACCGATGCTCTCGCATGAAGATTACATAAAACATTTGGCAAACACTAAAAGATTTAAAGATGTACCTTATTTAGAGATTAATAAAGAACATCAAGGTAGAAAAGAACTTCCATTTATATCAGGTCATGAAGGACGACACCGCAATCGTGCTTTATCAGCTAAAGGATTAAAAACTGGTTTGGTTCAATTATTACCAAGAGCAGAGCTTAGAGAACCGTTTCCTAGAAGAAAACGTGAAGATTATATAAATGCTTTACGAAATGAACTAAGTCTCATGGGTAATAAAGTTAGACCTGAAAAAATTAAAGACGAGCAATCTAATTATGGAGAAGCAAAACGTCGAAGTATTATTCAATTGCCTGACTTCTATGCAGGAGGCGGCGACGTACAAGGAAAACCTATGAATACCCCAACACTGGCACAGATGCGTCATAGCATTAACACCCATGGCAATCCTGAAATCATGGACAACATTGGCATCAATGAAGCCATGGACATGGATCCTAAGATCTTCGTTAGCCCTAACCCACATGACACAGGAGTTCCTGCAACAGGTGGCGTAGCTGATAGTCATGGCCTGCCAATCGGTGGAGTAGACACCAATAACATGCAACCCGGTCAACAGTTGAACCCACAGCCAATGGGCCAGCAACAGCAACCCGGTCAGCCTCCAGCTCCCAGCGGTGCACCCGGTGGAATGCCTAGTGGCCCAACACCTCCTGAAGGCAATATGCTATCCATGACTCCACAAGGTCAGACTATGCAGGCTATGCAACCT
>Ga0214166_1000354_pt1 | contig 23762 bp, 29 predicted proteins | sample TroBogepilimnion_27_FD_153005 | JGI IMG/M metagenome (GOLD analysis project Ga0214166, IMG submission 153005) | Freshwater microbial communities from Trout Bog Lake, WI - Practice 18AUG2009 epilimnion v3 | ecosystem: Environmental > Aquatic > Freshwater > Lake > Epilimnion/Euphotic zone ...
CCATTCCGCAACTACGTAATTAGCAAGAATGAATTATTAGGTAAGATTATTGGATGTCCGATGTGTTTTGGATTTTGGAGTTCTATTCCTACATTTTGGTATGTTTATAGGATATTAGATGGTAGAGTGATTGGATTTATGTTTGTTGGCTCATTTGCTGCTCATTTTTTTAACAAGGTAATAAATTAGTTATGGCACTAGATTCGCAATATCTATATCAATTGAATGATCCGATGCCTGGTAATTTCACAGGTCCTTTTCCTGAGAGTTCATTAGATCAATATGCAGGCACTCAACAGAGTGGATACGACCAATGGTTGAGTAATAATTTTAATAATCCTGCTGCTCCACAAACAGGAGGTGGCGGTGGAGGCGGTAATGGTTTTGGTGTATCTCAATCACAAGCACCAGGATTAATACAATCAGGATTAGGTTTAGTAGAAGGGATAGGAGGGTTGATGGGGTTAAATAACCTTAACAAGCAAGCCTTTCCTCAATTTAGTTTAAATGGAGATTTGTCTGATTACGCAAGTATGACAAGGAGCAGGGCGCAGCAAGGTTTCAGCCCTGAGGAAACGGCAGCGTTTAAACAAAACTTAGCACAGAGCAGCAATGCAGCATATCAAAATGCCACTAATTTAGGTGGAGGTTCTGCTGCTAAGGCGATTTCGGCAGGTTTAGCAGGACAGAACATAGGTGCATTGAATCAATTTGCAGCATCAGGAGCGCAGTTGAAGAATCAGCATATGCAACAATATGGAAGTGCTGCTTCCGAGTTACAGCAACAACAAAACTTAAAGACACAGGCAGATATTGCAATGAGGAATAAGTTGGAGACAGCATATGGAGGGGCGTTGCAATCAGGATTAAATAACTTCACTGGCGGATTGAGTAATGTAGCAGGGATGGGAGTGTTAGGGCAAGCAGCAGGAGGTTTAGGTTCGTTATTACCTTTATTACTATAAGACATGGCAGGACTATTAGGCAACAGCTTAGGATTAGGAATAGGACTACAAGCAGGCATGGACAACACAGGTTCTCAGTTGGCTGCTAAAGGTCTTGAGTTGGCTGCTGAGAAGAGGAAACAATATAGGGATTTACAATTAAAGCAATTAGATAAGGCAAATGAAGATTATAAATCTATACTACAAGATGTATCCCCTCCTAAGGAGTTAGATCCATTAGAGCAAAAGAGAGTTCAAGAGCAAGGGGCTAAACTTATTTCTAGGATGCAAGAGTTACACAAAGAAAATCCTTACTCAGACATTAGGAATAACGAAGAATTTAGAAAAGGTATCTTTGATTTAAAGAACACTTTTACTTCTTCTGTGAAGAATACGGCAGTATTAAAAACAGTAGGAGATTTTTTAAGGACCGCTGAGGATGACCCTGCTAAATTCGATATAAACAAAGAGAATAGGGCTATTTATGATAAGGCGTATGAAACAGGTGATATCTCTTTATTAGAGAAGATAAAGACTCCTGATGGTACTCCTGTCGTTAAGGATAGGAACATTAACCCATCGGCATTGGCATCGGCATTGGCATCTAAGAAGAAATACGATTGGGGTAAAAATCTTAAACCTGCCGGGTATGAACTTGTTTATGAAACAAATAAGACAGCTACTCCAGGGGCAGAATATATCACTACGCAGGACAATAAGTTGGTTAATAAAACCAAGACTATGGATGTAATCTATAATAGGTTGCAACATAAGACGGATCAAGTGGCTCAGGCGGTATTGGAAGAAAACAATGGAGACTACGAGAAGGCAGCTAATGACATTTTCAACACAATGATTCCTAAAGAAAGCAGGAAGACTAGTATTCACAAAGACTTTACTTCTAGTGGTAAACAAGCACAATTGAGAGGTAATATTAATGTAGATGCAAGACAAGATGAAAGTGGGAATTGGACTGTTGCGTTCTTAGATAAGAATCAATCGAAGAGAGGAACAGATGATAATCCAGCAACTAAATTCTCAGATTATCATAATAACCAAGTAGAAGGTTGGCCTACACGCATTACTCCTGATAATAATTTAATTTTAGATGTAGTTGATGTGCCTGCGTTTACAGATAAAACAACAGGAGAGAAGCACAATGCTACATATAAAGAGGCTAAAATACCTTTAACTCCAGATAATGACCAAAAATTTAAAACTGCTTATGGGTTTAATTATAGTGAGGTAGTACAAGATGTTAAGATACCTGGGTTAAAAGTTTCACGTACTCCTTATCAGAAGGCAAAAGAAGAAGAGGCTACTAAAGAAAAAGAAGCATCAAAACCTAAGGAAGTTAAAATGCCAGATATTACAAAAGAAGAATATAAGAAGTTGGATAAAGGAGATAAGTATTACTTTAATGGTAAAGTACACATAAAAAAATAATAAAATGGAAGAAAAGTGGGCTCCTCCTGAGGTTGTGGAAAGTAAATCAAGTGAATCTAAGTGGACTCCTCCTGAGGTTTTAGAAAAGGCTGCCGTAAAAAAAAAAGATTTAACAGAAGTACCAACAAAAAAAGAGCCTTCGGAATCTCCATACACTGTGGATGTTTCACACTCTCCTTCAAAATTACAAGATAATTTAGAGTCTGCGAAGTTAAAACCTGCACACGATGTAGTTGCACCTAATTTTAAGACTCCTGAGGCTGCTCTTCCTGCTACAGGTAAATATATTCCCGAAATAGAGAAGAAGAGTTACGATTATCTTAAAGATAAGATACGTAAAGAAGTAGATGTAAATGCTGATGCTTTTAAGAATCAAGCTAGCATAAACAACTACGCAGATAAACTTAGCGCACAAGGGTATTCTAAATCTACTACGGAGCGAGTAAAGAAGTTAGCGACATTACTACCTCACGTTAAATCTGCTGATGAAGCGTTCACCAAAGAGCCTACGGCAGGAAATGCTATCAAGTCGGCTGAGTTAAACATGGAGATTGGTGATTATAAGAAGGCTAAAGAGGCTTATGAGCATATATTGAATAGTAAGGATGAAGCACCTACTATGCCTACCCAAGACAATCCTTACCCACAGAAGTTCCCTAAAGATGGGGCTATGTACGGAATAGCATTAGCTAACCAAAGGATGGGCAAAGAAGAAGATGCCTTTAAACAATATAATGATATAGCAAGTAAATATCCCGAAACACCTAATGGAATCAATGCGTTGAAGGCGTTGGCAGGGATGCAATATCAAAAGGGGAACAAGGCTGAATCTAAACGTCTTATGGAATTAGCTACTCTTAATGAGCAAGTAGCGAGAGAGAAGACAGGAAACTTAGAAGGACGTGCTGCTGAATACAGATATGAGAAGGCTCACGAAAATGATGTTAGAGACCATCTTAATTCTATTGCTAATGGTATAGAGAGTATGGTAACAGGGATGACTCCAATAGGCACTTTTAATCAGTCATTAACTAAAGGTGCTGATAAAATAAAAGAGGGGTTAGATAATTTTACCCAAGGGCATGGTAAGGCAGAGGATATGTCGGATTTTGACTTAGGTAAGCAAGGTACAGGTGCTTTACAGATGTTAGAAGGATTATCTCACATTGCTCTTGGTGGAGTGATGTCTTCTACTCCTGGCGGTGCTTTGTTTGACTACGCAGCGAAAGGGGCTAGTTATGTGCTTCCTGATCAGTTGATGAATATGATAATGGCCCCTGTGTCTACTGCTGTATCTAAGTTTATAGACAATCCATCGGAGGCATTGAAGTCTTTTGCTTCTTTAGGTGATGTTGTAGCAAGTGGGTTAATCATGCATGGTGCAGGGGAAAAAGGAGTTGAATTGGCGGAGAAGATTAAAAATAACCTTCCAATGTCTAAGGAAGATGTTATCGCTATGCAAGAGTCGATAGCGAAAATGAGGGAAGAGGATATAGCGGAGTTAGCAAAGAAAGCAAATGAAGATAATAGTCATAAAGTAGAGAGTCCTGAGGTAAAGAGTTTGTTGGATCAGAAGGCGGAGTTAGAGAAAGCATTGCAAGACCCAAATACTCCTGCTGATGTTAAGGCGGCTACGAAAGGAGTAGTAAACAATATCAATCAAGAGTTGGATAATGCTATACAGAATCACGTTGAAGACTCTCACAAGCAGGGGTTGATTGATTACATAGACAAGCAAATTGACGCATTAAATAAATCATTAGATACATTTAGTGATAACGCTAAGCCTGCTATACTAAAGGCTATTGAAGAATTAGAAAACAGAAAAAAAACCATAGAAAATGAAAAAACAAAGCAACAAGTCGGAAAACCTGCAACCGATAAACCGACAGAGCAAGTAACAGAGCAACCTCAACAGAAGACAGAAAAAGTAAATCTTACTCCAATAGGAGTAGAGCATAAAGGTCAGATGTATGACGTTACCTATTCGGCAGAAGAAGGTTTAAAGGTCTTTAAAGATGGCAAAGAGGTTACAGGTTTATCTGCTAAAGACCAAGTAGCCATTGCAAGGAAAGCTGCTGAAAATGCGGAGAAGCAAGCTAAATCTAAACAAGAAGAGGATATTAAGATAACTAAGAAGCAAGATGCTATCGACAGGGCTAAAATGGGGTTAGATGCAGTTACAAAAGCAGAACCAAGGAGATGGAATGATACTGTAATTAATGAAGCAGTTGATAAGGGTGGCGCACAATACGGCAAAAATCTTGTAGATTCTATCATTAGAGGAGATAATCCACGTACTGATGATGCAGAAATCTTTGCTCTTGGTATGTATAAAGCAAGACTGACTACTGAATACGAAAAGGTAATGCAGGACATTAGGGATACTCCTTTTGAGGACACAGAAAAGTTGGCTCAATTACAAATGAAACGTGATGCTATCGTTAATGATTTCGATACATACACTAAAGTATTTAGAACTGAAGTAAGTAGAAAAGCAGGTCAATCTCTAAATGCATTAAAAAAAGGATTTCAGCGTGATTATTCGGAGATAAGTTTAATTACTGAATTAAAAGGCTTATACAAGGATAAGAATGATATTCCTGATGAAGTAAAGGCTAAAATAGAGCATATTGCTAAATTGATTCAGGACCCTAAGACTAAGCTAGCAGAAATAACTAAGAAACTGCAAGAAATAGGAGTTGACACAAAAGCAGATTTAGACAAGGCTAACCTAGACAAGGGAATACGTAAGATTCAGCACGCAGTAGAAGGAAACAAAGCTAAAGGTAAATTTAGAAGTAGGGAAGAGATATTAGAGGAACGCAAGCAGATTCTTGCTGACCTTAAAAATATCAACAATAAGATGCGAGGGCAAATGAATGCCATTGGTCCTATTAATCACGCCCCGGACTTTATCGTTGCAGTTTCTAAATTGGTTGCTAACCTTGTAAAGGATGGATTGAGCAGGACAGAGGATATCATTAATGCTGTAAAGACTCAATTTAAAGATGCAGGATTAGATTTAAAAGATGAAGAGGTTGAGGATGCAGTTCTTGAATCTATCGCTAATAAAGAATTTCACGAAAGCAAAGAAACCACTCAAGCATCTGCTGAGAAAACGCCAGAAGAGTTATTTGAAGCGCAAGTTAAAAAAGAAGAAGCTAAATTAAATAGGTCTATTGATAATGCTGAAAAGAATCTTAAAGCATTAGAAGAGGGTACTTATGAGCCTAAGAAAAAGAGAGAGTTAAGTGGAGAAGTGAAAGAAAGGTTACAACATCTATTAGATAGAAAGAAAGAGTTAAATGACCTTGTCAACAAAGGAAGGAGAGAATTAGCTAAGAAGAAATTAGCAGAGGAGAGGGCAGACAACTTACTTAAAGACGAAAAGGATAAACAAAAAAGTGGATTAGAGAAGTTTCTACGTGCTGCTATCAAGACACGTACTTCTTTCTTGTTTACCCATCCTGCCACAATGATTAAATTAGGTTCGGCAGGGTTAGAATTAGCTCTCAATAAGCCTATATCTGAGTTAGGTAAGTATTACTTTAGTAAGATGCCTTGGACTAAAGATATTGCAAAGCACTCTCCTACTTTTGGTAACGGAAGCGCAAGGGCATTAAAGACTTATTATAAGCAATTTGCCACTAAAGAAAATTGGAAAGAGGCAGGAAGAGCCATATTAGGAAGAGCAGAGTTTGATGCCTTACATAAAGATAAAGTTTATGATAACGCCATATATAAAGATGAAGCCTTTTCTACTAAGTTAGGATTTGTCAAGGCGGCACTTGCAATACCAGGAAACCTTCATGGGGCAGTTAAGATGATACCTAAAATTGCAGAATACGAAGCATCTTATCAATCGGCTATTGAATCTTATCTACGTGAGCATCCTGAGGTTAGAGAGGATGAGATTAGCGATGAAGGATTAGCGCAAATACACGATGTAGCATACGACAATGCACTTGCTTCTATTTTGATGAACGACAATAAAACATCTGCTGCTATTAATCAATTTGTAGATAGATCGTTAAAGAGTGATGACAATTTAGAAAAAGTAGGAGGATTTTTAATACAAATGCTTATGCCTATCACTAAAGTGCCTCTTAACTTTGCAGGTCAAATACTAGATGCAGTTCCTTTGAGTAACTATGTTAGGGAGGGAAGAAGTATAAGGAAAGCTATTAAAGATAAGACAGTTACTCCTGAGCAAGCGGATAGGTATATGCGTAGTTTAAATAGGCAGTTTGTGGCAGGAACAATATCTACATTCTTTGCCATAGGTATCAAGACAGGTGCTATAAGTGTTATTTCGGATGAAGAGGCTAAGAAGATAAAGAAAGAAACAGGTGAGTATGTATCACCTGGTACTGTTGTATTTAAGAATGGAATGAGAGTAAGTCCATTATTGATGCATAACGCTTCTATTGCATTAGCAAACAAAGTAGCTCGTTCTTTCGATGCTATGACAGGAGGAAAAGAAACATTGTTAGGTGCAACTGCTTCTTCTGCCGCTGAAACAGTAAAAGAAACGCCATTCTATTCTGTGGCTGAAAATTTAGATGCTGCTGGCAGATTTGATACTAGAGCATCTGTTGCTCTTGGTAATGAAGCTGGAGGTATGATTGTCCCGGGGTTAGTTTCTGATATCGCAAAATGGACAGATTCCGAGAAACAAAGAAAAGCAAAAGGATTCTTTGAAGCTATTGCACTTAAAATACCAGGATTGAGGGAGATGGTAAAAACTCCTAAAGAAATAACAAAAGATGTCATAAATGCACGTATTGAATTAACTAATGCTTTACATAATATAAAAAATCCTAAGGATCGTATAGCTTACGAAAATGCTAATGCTCAGTTATTTAAAAAAGCAGGATTAAAAACTCAAGAGCAAAATATAGAAGCTAGTAAATCTAAGGTGAATAATGCTAAACGTAAAGCAGAAGCAATGAAGGAAGTATACGAAGAAAACAAAAAAAATAAATAATGGAACTACAAACAATAGACTATAAATCAAAAAAGTGTCTTGTGTTGGATAATGGATGCTACACATCAATAGCACAACGCCTTGCTAGGGACTTTGAATTGGTATATTATTGGACTCCTTGGAGTCATGCCTACCCAACTTGTTACGAAAAAAGCATTGGCAAGGGATTGGAGGATGAGGGAGTATATAGGGTTAACTTCTACGAGGAAGTATTACACGATGTTGAGTTGATAGTAGTTCCTGAGGGCAACTTCGGTCCTATTGTAGATGATTTACGTAGCAGAGGATTTAGGGTATGGGGAGGAGGAACGGGTGAGGAGTTGGAATACGACCGTGAGGCAGCAAAGGATTTTATGGAATACCTCAAGATGGACGTTAATAAATATGATGTTATCTATGGGTTAGATGAGTTGAAAAAGTATTTGATGGACGAAAAGAACGAAAATAAGTTTATTAAGTCGGATATTAGAGGAGATTTTGAGTCTTTCCATCATGCTAAGTGGAAGTTAACAGAGCCATTGATTACTAGTATCTCTCAAAGTCTAGGTGCTACCAAGCACGACTATAAGTTTATCGTTGAGGATCCGATCGAAGATGCGGTAGAATTTGGATACGATGGATTCTGTATTGATGGCGAATATCCTGAGAAAACTTTATTTGGCCTTGAAGTTAAAGACCTTGGTTATGTGGGCAGGGTAAAGCCAATGAAAGATATTAGTCCTTTTATAACTGATGCATTAAAAAAAGTAGCACCTTATTTGAAAGGTAAGAAGTATAGGGCTACAATTTCGACAGAAACAAGGATTACTAAGGATGGTAAGAGTTACTTGATAGATTGGACTCAGCGTTTTCCTAGTCCTCCTGGAGAGATTTATCAGGAGTTATATGGTAATTTTACGGATATTCTATGGCATGGTGCTGATGGTAACTTGGTAGAGCCTGAGTATACCGCTAAATTTGCTGTGGAAGGTATCATTCAAAGTTCATGGGCGGCAGGAGATGGTGAGCAGGCGATTTATGTTCCTGACGAGATAAAGCAGTGGGTAAAGATTAAGAATTTGTATAAGGCTAACGACACATATTACTTCCTTCCTGTTGGAGGGGGGTATACTGAGATTGGAGGGGTAGTTGCCTTGGGTGATTCTTTAGAGGAGTGTGTAGAGAAGTTGAAGGAATACTCGGACCAAGTGGAAGGGTATAAGATAAATATTCCTGTTGGAAGTATAGATAAGGCTATGGAGGAGTTAAAGAAGGGCGAAAAACTAGGTATTAAGTTCTAATTTTAAAAAAGAAAAAACATAATTATACGTAAAAATCAGGGTTTAAAATAGGTATTTTTGTATAAACAAATCTTAAAAAAAAACGAAAACATGAAAAAGCTATTGACAATTTTATCACTTCTATTTGTAAGCCTTTCTTTTGGACAGGTTATTACATTATCGCAGTCTAATCCTGTGTATCAAACACCTAATGCATGGCCAGGGGGAAATTCTTGGAATATGTTGGCTGCACCATACAATGACATGGTAAGTTTAAATAATTCTGCTGCTTCTTTGGCAGGGAATAACACTTTCTCAGGAACTAACAAATTTAATGGTTTAACTACTATAAATGCAGGAGTTGTTCCTTTTCAAACAATATCATATCCTTACGCATTTGACTCTACTGGAACTATCACTGCTGCAAAAGTATTAAGAGGAGTTATTACTTGTACTTCTGGTGCTGCTACTACTATTACGCTTCCTACTGCTGCTCAATTATATGCTGCTGGTTCATTTGCTGTAGGTACTTATTTTGATTTTATACTAGATAATTCACAAGGTGGGTCTACAGTTACAATTGCAGGTGGAACAGGTGTAGCTGCTATTACTTCTCCAATTACAGGAGGTGCTACATTAACTATTTCTACTGTTAATAAAGTTGGTGTATTTAGAATATATTTCACAAGTTCAACAACTGCTGTATTGCTTCGTTTAGCATAAAAATATATAACTATGTCAGTAACACTGAAATTTTGCGTAACTAAAGCACCTAATTGTTCTTATTTAACAATTAATGACAATACAGGTGCTTATTCTGCTAATAATCTTGGTGGATGGGGTGCGCCAAACTATGACATTAGCACTGTTACAAGTGCTACTATGTTAATACAACAAAGGCAGTCTGATGGCACTTTTGTAAATACTCCTATTTATCCTGCTAGTGTATACAATGCTCTTCCTAGTAATTCTATGGGAAGCACTAATATCCTTGCATCTGCGGTAGGGTATGGCACGGCAGGCGTATTCCCTGATGGTATATATCTAATGACGTATACTGTCAATGGTAATTCCTCTGGTGCTTATAGTTTAACGGCACAGAATTATTATTTCCATACTTGCGCTATTGATACTTGCTATCAAAAGGCGGCATTAGCATCATCTACTTGCAATTGTGTTTGTGATGATATTAACGCTAAATTGAGGGATATTGCTTACTATTATAGGGTATTGCAGGCTGCTAAGAAGAGTGGAAACCTTACTGATGTTCAAAAATACATAGACTTGCTAACTAAATTGTGTGCAAGTTATGGAGGATGTAATTGTTAACTTTTAAAATATAGGTATATGGTAAGTTGCTGCGATGAAATAGACAATTTAGTTCCAACAGGACCGATAGGACCAACGGGAGCGACAGGTGCAACGGGAGCGACAGGAGCTTCTGGACAAGCAATCTCTGTTGCCCGTATCTTTATACCTGCTGCTCAAGTATTGACATTAAATAGTGTCCCTGTTCCTATTATTGCTGCTCCAGGAGTAGGCAATTACATCAAGGTATTGGGAGTAGATGGACGTATTTCTAATGCAGGTGCGGTTACTGCTTATACTGCACATACTCAGTTGAATCTTGTTTATAATGGTGCGCCAAGTGTTAAGATAGCACATGACACTAATATCCTTGCTTTAACTGCTGTTGGACAGAACGCTTTTAGTAATTTGGATGCAGGTTATGTAATCACATCCAATGCTGCTGTAAATTTGATGGCAGACACGGGTAATCCAACGACAGGAAATAGCGACTTGTATCTTTATGTTTATTACCAAATTCAATCTTTATAATGCCAATTACTACGCTAACATATAGTATTTTACAGAATAGGTTGTTTGCTGCTAATTCGGCAATATCTTACTTGTCTAATCAAATTATTAGCATGGAGGATAGTGGATATAGGGTAAAAAGGCAGAAGGCTAACTTACAGAAGTTGATGGATTATGTAGATGCTTTATGGGAGTACACTTCTGCTATACAGCCTACTGCATCTAGTTGGGTTATTGATATGTCGCAGTTAAACTCTGCTATTACTAACTTCACAGCACGGACCATATACAATACTTCTACAATTTTTAATGCTACCATCACTTGGCAGGGTAGTGTTGCTTCTACTGTTTCTGCAATGGCAGCGTTGATTAAATCACAGACTACATGGGGAGTTAAGTATAATGGATCTGCTGTTATTGTTACTGCTCCTGCGATAGGAACGGCTTATAATTCGGCAGTAGGGTATACTTCTACGCTGACATCTATGGGAGTAACTAACACTACTGCTAATTATACAGGAGGTGCTTCTAATAGCAATGCTCCTTTTGATGATACTTATACTGCATTAAAAGTTAATGAGATAGAGAGCATTTTAGATGCTATGTGTTCTTTGATAGAAGGAGTGCCTGTTCAACAATTACTAACCTGGAGTTGATATGACTGACGATTGCTATTTCGTAGTAAAGCCTCCTTTTCTTAATCCTAGAAGTGATGGGGGGGTAGGTATTTATCAACTTAAGCCAGAGTGGATACAGAATACTATTCTTAGTGTTCAGCTAGGTCAATATCTATTTATTGATCCATCAGTAGCTGTTCCAATTACAAATACAGACACTATATTAAGTTCTTTCGGTAAGATTCAAGCTCAAATTAACTACTTAGATATTGGTAATGTAACGGTAACTAGTGGCATTGTTGCTAGTCCATCTACTACACAGGTGGGGGCTACTGCTCTAACTACTAATGAGAATTTTATTGACACTGCCAATGTAACAGGCGCATCTGTAATGTTGTTACCTGCTTTAAAGGGGACAAGGATGACTGTACAGAACAATGGCACTCACGATGTTGACGTTTATCCTATGTTAGGTAGGAATGATAATATTTATGGATTAGCGGCTAACGTAGCGATAGTATTACCTGCTGGTGCTACATTGACTTTTGTTAGTGATGTTAATGGACAATATAGATACAGATAATATGAGAAAGATTATTATACTTTTATTGCTAAGTTCTGTTGCTTTTGGGCAAACTAGACCTATTAATGGCAATGGTACATCAGGGAAAATTCCTTTGTGGCAAAATTCTCAGGTGATAACTAACTCTAATTTGTATCAAAGTGGGACTCAGTTGGGGGTAAATACAGTAACTCCTGATGCTTCTGCTGCTGTCGACATTACTTCTACTACTCAAGGTTTTTTACTTCCAAGGTTGACTACTACGCAGATGAACTCTATTACATCTCCTGCTACGGGGTTGATGATATTCAATATATCTAAGGATAGTGTATGTTATTATAATGGGTCTACTTGGTATGGATTGAGTAAGGGAGTAGGAACAGTAACATCTGTTGGTAGTGGTTATGGCTTAACAGGAGGACCAATAACTAGTTTTGGGACTTTAGTAGCAGATACAACGGTATTAGAGAGCCAAACTAGAGCAGGAAAGCAATTTATACCTTACAAGAACGCTATCGGTAGTGCCGACTTAGGCTCATACAACTTAACTGCAACAGGGTTGATTGCGAAATCAACAGTGTCGGCAGGTACACAAGGCAGCATCGTAGGGCAATTAAAATTAGCTACGGGGAGCAATACTTCGGGAATAACAATACAAGGGGCAGCATCGGGCGGATTCCTTCAACACACGTTTACTTGGCCTTATGCACAAGGTTCAACAGGTCAGTTCTTACAAGCTACGGACAATGCAGGTACTTTGGGGTGGGCTAATGCAGGGACAATGTCATCTTGGGTAACGGGTTATGGATTGTCGGGAGGAACGATAACGGATGGGGCAACAGCAAAGGCAGATACAACGGTATTAGAGAGCCAAACTAGAGCAGGAAAGCAGTTTATCCCATATAAAAACGCTATCGGTAGTGCCGATTTAGGGTCTTATAATTTGTCTGGAAGCACGTTAACAGCAACGTATAACTTGGTCACAGGTAAGTCATTGTCGAGCTATGGAGCGTTGACATTCTATAACACGGATAACAGTAACTATATTCAAATCAACTCTCCATCATCTCCAACAAGTTACAAGATGTATCTACCTACTTCACAAGGAAGTGCTAATCAAGTGATGAAGAATGATGGAAGTGGAAATCTTTCTTGGTATTCGCCAACTAACGGAACAGTAACATCAGTAGGTCTTTCAATGCCTTCTATATTCACAGTAAGTAATAGTCCAGTAACTACATCAGGAACTTTAACAGCAGCATTAAATAGCCAAACCCAAAATTTAGTTTTGGCTTCTCCCAATGGGTCAAGTGGTACGCCTACATTTAGAAGTTTAGTTAGTGCAGATTTACCTGCACTAAACTATGCTTACCTATCAGGTGGAACATCGGCAAATATTCCATTCTATGCTACAAGTGGTAAGTTGAGGTTTAATTCTTCTTTTACGTTCGATACTACTAATACTATTTTGTTAACTCCAAAGATTGCAGGCGGAAACTTGGCAGGAAGTACATTAAGACTACAAAGCACATCGAGCAATGCAGCTTCTGGCGATTATATTACTTTTGGGGTTAACAATGGAAATTTTGGTAAATTATACAAAAACGGTACGGTATTTTTTGGCGGTAATGTGGGAGACAACAATAATGTTGATGGAGATATCGGAATAGGCTATAATGTTTTAAAATCAGCAACTACACAGGGCCAAAATATAGCAATCGGCTGGCGTGCTATGGAATATTCCAATGCAACCACACGATATAATATCGGTATTGGTCAATACGCATGCCAAACCGTTTCGGGATTATTCGGCAACACGGCAATAGGACATGGTAATTTACAATCACTTACGGCTAATGGTTCAGGTACGTACAATTTGGCGTTAGGTTATGGATGTGCAGAAGCAATTACTCTGGGTGGTACAAATACTATTGTTGGGGGAATAAATTCAGGTAATAATATTACAACAGGAAGCGACAATGTTACATTAGGTGCATATTCCACACCATCAGGTAATTGGTCTAATAGTATTTCGATAGGTTACCAAGCACAAGCACCCGCCTCAAATACAATACAATTGGGTAATAGTTCAATAACGGACTTATATTCAAATGCTAATATTCACATACAAGGTATTGGTAATGGATTAAGTTACCATACAGGAAGTACAAATGACTTAGCAGGAACTGTTGCCCTACATGCTGGTGAAGCGTTAATTACAATAGCAGGACTTACAACAAGCGATAAAGCATTTGTACAGCTGACATTTGCCAACGGTGACCCTAGTGGTGTACAATATGAAGTTTATTGTGGTCCAAATATCTTGGATATTAGAGCGGTAGATATAAATAATAGCACCGTGACAACGGATGAGAGCAATTTATATTATTTTATTGTAAAATCAACAAACTAAAAACATGAGAAAATTAACACTTAGTTTATTACTTTTTTGTTCATTTGTAACATTTGGACAAACAAAACACGTATATATTGTTAAAAGTGTTAACATATACACTGCACCCGTTGGATACGATTCGTTAAATTACATTTGTTCAACTATGGTGACCTGTGCTGATAGTACAGAAAAGTACCCGCAATTTTATTACAAAACAACTCAAAATGTAATATTTGCCGATACTTGTAGTCAAAAAACTATTTTTAAAATTATTGGTGATAGTGCAAATTTTTACGTTAAACGTACATTTCCAAAATACACAAACTAAATGATATTCCATCAAATAAATAGTAGCGAACACGGGGTAATTGGGTTCATTTATTCCCTTATATTCCTTTTAATTGCTCCGAATGGCAAAGTAGCATCTGTATTCGATAAGGGCGTATATACAAGATACAACGCCCGATTCGATTCTTTGATGCAGTCACCAGTGGGAAGGGCTATTGCAGGACTTATACAATTAGATGTTAATGCAGTCGACACTATAACTCATCTTTCTAACCTTCAACAAACCAACCCATGACACAGAACGAATACATAACTATTATAGTCGCTTTTACTACTTTAATTGGCACAGGATTAGGGGCATGGGTTAATATGAAGGACCAAGTAACTAAGAACGAAGCGAACATCGAAAACATTAGGATTTCGGAACTCATCTCTATTAAAGAACAATTGAGAGTTCAAGAACAAAGATTCGAGGACAGACATTCGAGGTTCGACGATGTCATTACCAAGATATTCGACAAGCTAGAGAAAATTCAAGAAACACTTAATAACAAAGCCGACAGATGAACCTTAAAGTCCAAAGATTTCCAGTAGGGCATAAACTTTATTCAGTAGCGAAAGTTACCAATACCGACCCTAAAAAGGGGTTAGTAGGTACTTTTGAATGTGTCTTCGGGCAATGGGTGGACGACAAAGGGAATATTATTTGCTTTAACTTGGAGCGCAAGGACACGCTAATTGCAGAAGGAACTCGAAAGTTCCACTTTTACAACTCTCCAGAGAATAAATTAAGAGTGCCGATAATGGAGGACGAGCCGGGCTTAGGAACATTTAACCGATGCTTAGAAGTCCATCCTGCCAACTTCCCCTATGAACTTAAAGGCTGTTCAGCTCCTTGCATAGGGGTAAATGCTCCATTAGGGATGGGAATAACATCGAGAGCAGCATGGGATAAACTAATGGCTTTAATCAATAATCAGGAAGGGACAATAACCTACGAAACTTTGAAATTAAATTAGTTTATATTGTTCACTTTCATTATATTTACATTCGTAAAATTTAAATGCGTATGAAATTCACTAATGAAGACCAAGAAAAAGCAGAGATAGCGATAGCTGTATTATGTATATTTCTCTTCTTATTGATGTGTATATGTTCGCTTGGCTGCTCGGTAAGTAAATCAACCCATAAGGGACAATTAACCATAAAAACAATTAAAAATGAAGTTAAACTTAACCAACCGATTAAAGGCTATTGCTACTTTTGTTGAAAAAGAAGTAGTTTTATTAGAGAACGTGGCAGAGAATGTCGTAGTTCCATTCTTAGTAAAAACAACAGATGCTATTGCAGGTAAAACGTTAGAGCCAACAGGACACGAAGCAGAGGATCTATTCCTTGAGGCGGTTCAAATAATCTCTAAAGTAGAGAAATTAAACGGCAATGCAGCATTAATTCAACAAGTAGCAGAGGTTCTCGCTAATGCTATCGACACAGCAAATAAACTTCCAAAAGAAAAATTATGAACACAAACTCTAAATTAGGAAATGTTAACTTGCAAGACTTGTTACATTCCGTACTTTATGCAGTAGCAGGAGTAACTCTTACTACTATAAACACTCATATTCCTGCTAACAAAGAGGAATGGATGGCTTTAGGCTTAAATGTGTTTCACACAGCCACGGCTATCTGTATTATGAAATTTGGCTTTAACTCCAACAATCAATTTTTAAAACCTGAAGTAGGATGACAATAGTAGAGAAATACGCAAAGTATAGGGAACAGATTAACAACGGAGATATTATCCTGGTCCGTGGTAATTCTGTATTGGCACGTCTTATCAATTGGGGTGATGCTAAAGGAGGCAGAAACGCTTATTTCAATCATGCTCTAGTAGTGTTAAAGCAAGAGTTCCAAGAGAATATGAGGTTATTCTCTTTGGAGTCGGAAGCTCACGGAGTAACTCCTAACTTTCTTTCTCAGGAACTACTTTCTGTTGATGATTTTGTTATCGTAAGACCTATTGCTCCTCAGGAGGTGATAGACAAGGCGGTGAATATCGTTTTTAACGAAGGGGAGAAAGGGATACCGTATAACTATGGTATGTTATTCAAAGTGCTTATGGCACGTAAATTTGGGTACAATTCGAAGAAGTTAGGTAGTGACGAGCATAAGGAGATTTGTTCGGTATTTGCTGCACAGACTTACGGAGGATTAATACCTTTGAAATGCTATTCTAAAGAAGCGATAAATCAACCATTTATTACGCCTCAAGATATTATCAGGTTTGCTGATCCATCGGAGGTTAAACAATTAGCGGTAGAAGTATTATGTCCTTAAATTAAAATTATGGCAGCTAAAAAAGGGAATACTAATAGATTAGAAAAACATAGAGTAGATATTGGTCTACGTTACCTAGAAAAGTATCCCGATTTGCCTACCTTAACCTTAGCTAAATTATTACACAAAGACGAGCCTTTAAACTTTCTATCTATTGCAAATGCTAGATCATTTATAAGGCATTATCGTGGTTTAAATGCAAGGAAACCTGTTTGTGTAACTAAGTTCATAACAGATGATACTCAGCCTAAGAATCCGTGGGTATTAAAGATTAAGTCCCATACGCCTGCAGTGGTTAAATGGAAGTTACCGATAGCGAATAAAAAATTACTTTGTCTGTTTGATGTTCACATTCCCTTCCAAGATAATGACGCTTTGCAGTTGGCTCTCGATTACGGAGAGGAGCAAGGAATTGATTCTATTTTCTTAGGTGGGGATTTAGCGGATATTTGGGAATTGTCCGACCACGAAAAGAATCCAAACGAAAGGGTAAGCGTAGTGGAAGAGTTTGAGGTTATTCGGGAGTTCCTTGTGTATCTTCGGGATAGATTCAAAGGGAAGCCAATCTACTACAAACCTGGCAATCATGAACAAAGATGGGAAAGGTTCTTTATGCGCAAAGCACCCGAATTATATGGATTCACAGAATTTCGTCTAGATGTTATTTTAAAGTTAGGAGAGTTAGGAATCGAGTACCTGCCACATAATAGCATTACCTATGCAGGTAAACTTCTGTTAGAACACGGAGATAAGATTAAGGGAAGCGGAGGGGTAAATCCTGCGAGAACAGCACTATTAAGATTTAAAAGACCTGTTATTGTCGGACATTTCCATCGGTCCACGTCGGTGAATGATAACGTATACGATGGAGAAAATCGGATGGCTTGGTCTTCGGGGTGCTTATGTGGATTGTCCCCGAATTACTTACCCCTAAACGAATGGATACATGGATTTGCTATTGTCGACCTGCACGAAGGAGGTAATTTTACGATGCACAATAAGATAATAATTAACGGAAAGGTACATTGAACGTGTAGGTATTCCTTACAAGTTCAATTAGGGAATAGGTCAAGCAATATCTTCTGCACTTCTTTATCGAGATGGTCAATATTTTTAGTCATCTTTCCATTAAAGACTTTTACCTCCATTGTCTTTTCTTCCCCATTAGCGTCTACGAAAGTTAATTCAACTATCTTCCAGACATCTAAGGTCTTAATCTTAGATAACTTCATTTTTTCTTAGATTTCTTTTCAATGAATTTGTTGTATATCTCATTCTTTAGGAAGTGAGAGAATACACGTAAGTTCGCCACATACGTGTATCCTGCATCATCAACTTGCACCTGGATATGCTTATCGGCTAGAGATAGGATTACATCCTCTAACTCGCTTAGAGTTTCTATTTTCTTGTTTGTCATTCTTGAAATTAAGAAGAATTATTTTATGTGCGGAGTCAATTCTTCTAATTTTTTCAAGTACCAAGTAGCCTTCTGCATATCTCTTTCTATTGGTTGATCGGGCTTTTTACCTAGCCTAGACATATATTTATAAGCATTTAATTTGCAATAGGTTACAAATGATTCTAATCCAAATATGTCGACCATCTGCTCCCATGTTTCTTTTACTCCTTGTTTGTAGTGATTAGGGTTGATATGGTCATACTCCTTATTTTCTATGGTATCTTGCGGTTTATTTAGATTTTTAATACCAGGATATACTAGAGATGGGTTAGATTTAGCGAAATAGTCATAGTCGGCTAGCGTCTTAGCGATAGAATTTATTTTAGTTTTGGGGTCCGTGCTATCATTTAAACATTCGGCAATTTTATCAATTATTACCGATAAGTAAATTATTTTGGATTGTGCATCTTCGTTAATTAGAATACTAGAATTTGCATTAGATAATGCAGCTAGAAAGAATTTCGTGTCTTGTTCTTTTTTTATTTTGTTAAATTCATCATTTAAATAATCAATATTTTTTTGTATTTCATAGTTTATTTTAGTATCTATAAAATCCTTATTTGTATCTTTTTGTGTCATTTTATTTTCTTTTGCTTGTTTTAAGTATTTGTATACGTCCTCAGGTTCAGCTAATGCAAAGTGTATGCTATTGTAGTCCATAAAGCCATTGGGTTCACCTTGGTCATCTATAAAATTCTCTGGTTCATCAAGGTGTTTGTGTATGGATTTGTATATATGACCATTGGTAAATCTCTTGGTAGAGTGTTGTTTGTTAGGACCAATATATCTATAAAATAGTCCTTTTACGTCATAATTAGGGGTTTTATTGTCGTATACTTTAACCCAAAAGTTACGTTTTTGAGGAGATTCTTTCCAATTGAAGGCTTGATTGAGTTCAGTTTTTAGTATTGATTGTAGTTTCCAATGTGGCTTGGCACTTATTGTGTTAACAACAGCCATCTGCTTGATGTTATTGTCTTCTATGTCTTTAATTTTCATAGTTCTTTGGAGTTCGTAGTTATATTATTATGGAAGTTATGTAGTATTTGTCTAATCTGAGAAACAATAACGTAATCATGCTTCCACTCAGCCAAATGAAACTCAATCTCATCTACCAGCTTATATAATTTTGTATTTTGTTCTTCAAGTTTTTGAATTTCATCTTTTAACTCCTTGTTTTCTTTTGTAATTATAACTCCGTATGTTTCCCAATCGCTAAATTGTAGCTCGTGTTCCATAGATTTTAGGTTTAGATGGTCATATACTTCTTTTGGTGTGGAAAGGATAAATAAATAAATCTAATAGTGTCATTGTTATTGGTTTAATTGTTTAATTACTCTGTTGTATTGTTCTAGTTTTACGTTAAGAAACTCGTCCATAGAAAGGTGTCTGCCGTACCTAAAGACAAATTTAAGTCCATCAGAGATTCCTCTTTTAGCATAGATAGTGTCAAATTGATTAATCCACCTGTCCATCATCAGCTCATTTTCTGTACGTACCCTCACTTTCTGTCCAACATTTTTATTATCCGACACTATCTTTTTTGCTACTTTAAGGAGTACAGGGGGGAGCGTCTTGGCTTCGTTCTTGTATTTACTTGCCTCTGCCATCCTAAAATTCATTATCTCTTCATCCTGGTCCTTGCAGTATTGATTCAGCCAAAGGCAGATAATCTGTCCGTCAAGGCGGTTGAACAACTGCCCATACTTACCTAATATAGCGTTATTAAAGCATTTTTTAAAGTCAGGAATCTTAAGGTTTGAATACTCGGATAGGACTATCTCTGATAAGTCCCACGCCTGTGTATCGGACATATTATTACTTACGTTAAGCGATAGTGCTAGGCTAGAGATAAGATTAGTGAGTAATACACGAGCCACAGGTTCTCCAAAAGTCAATGAGAACTTCTTGATGCTTTGTGCGTTGCTATTAAAAATCTCCAAAGAACTCCTGTTGGCTAGTGTTAAGGAGCGATCCAGTCGCTTGGCGAAGTCTTTCGAGGCCATCACGGCGTTGAACCTGTTCTGAGCCTTTATAAGTGTTTGTTCCGTTTGCATTGTTGTTGTTTTTAAGTTCAAAAATACCTTGCCAAGAGTTTTCTATTGATTGGTTTAACATTGCTATTGCATCATCTTCTGAGAAGGAAGATAGTTTTTTAAGTGCTGCCTGCTCCGATATGCAACTCTTGTATGGTTTGTTTATTTCGTGTCGGTACATCCTCCATAGTTCCCATGCTGACTTGAATCTTTCCGTGTCAAAAGGGTATACTATTTCGTGCTTCTGCTTCTTCTTTGTTACCGAGTAGCCGTTAGCCTTAAGTATGGCTATCGCCTGGCGTATATGAGTTTCTTTCATGGTATTAAAATAAAGTTGTTTGTTTTTTTTGTTCTACAGCTGCGCTTATATTCTTTTTTGCTAATTCAAAGTAGCTTTCTTTTAGCTCAAATCCTACTCCTTTTCGACCCATTTTTACGGCTTGAAAAACTTCACTGCCAATCCCCATAAATGGAGTAAATACAGTATCTCCTTTATTGGAATACAAATGAATTAATCTTTCAATAGTATCCAACTGCAATGGGCATATATGCTTTTCATCTTTTTCATCTCTTGCATTTCTAAATCCTTGCAAAGTGTTTCCATAATCAATATCCATCCAAACTGGAGAAGCATATTTCTGCCATAAATCTACTGGTAGGTTAGTATTAGTTACAGGCTGAGTTCTTTCCCCATCTTTCCTAAAAATCATTACATAGTCAGGAATACCAACTCTGCTCATTGTGCTATCTTTTTTTACTTGTTTATGCAGCAATCCTAATGCTTTTGTTCTTTGCATTTCAATTACAGGGTCTTTCCAAATTGTTACTCTACTAGCATAAATAAATCCTGCATCTTGAAATGCACTAAGAATCATTCCGCTAAAATCTCTTAAACCAATAAATCCTTCTTTTCCTTTTTGAATAGGTAAATCCATGCAATGAACTGCAACATTACGCCCTGAAATCATTACTCTATGTAATTCTTTTATTAAGAATCCGAATTGAGTTAAAAACTCATTATAATCTTTAGAATTACCCATATCTTCAACATGGCTGCTATATGTGTATAATTCAGCAAATGGAGGTGAAAATACAGATAATCCAATTGTTTCATTAGGAATATTATGAATCAATTGTACGCAATCTCCTCTTTGTACATTAAACCATTCATTTGATTCTTCTTGTGTGTCAATAATAGAAGTAATCATACTTTTGTTTAAATTTTCATTAATTGTTGATGCCATTTCGTTCTGCATAATTTCAAATTGTTTTTGTTTGTTGTCTAGTGATTGTTTAACATTTTCCATTGTGTCGGTAGTAATCAAATGTATGTTTACTTCATTTTTTTGCCCAAACCTATATGACCTTCTTATTGCTTGGTAAAGGGCTTCAAAACTAAAATCTAATGAAGCAAATATTTGATTGTGGCAATTTTGGTAGTTCATACCAAATGAAGCAATCTTTGTTTTTGAAATTAAAATAGGAAAGTCGCCATTAGCAAATCCAAGCAAGTATTTTTCTTTGTATTCATTAGAATGACTTCCTGCTACTTCAATAGCATTAGGTATCATTTTACGTAACATTTCACCTTCCTCATTTTGTTTTATCCAAATCAAAAATGTTTCACATGGTTTTGAATTAACAATATCAACAACTTTTTGCATCCTTTGTTCTTTTGTTGCCCTTAACTCTGCGTTGAAATTGGTTGCTGAAATAATCGCATCATTAAATAGTTGGCCATTATCCCTTTTATTGGTTTCAATCTTATGTTCAATAAGATTTAATTTAGGCAAATTATACCCTTCCATGTGGAATCCAATATCATCAGGTTTATTAAGCATTACTGCCCACGTTCCAATAAATTGATAAAATGATTTTATTGCGTGTCTTTTTAATCTCCATTTGGCAGTTTTTCCGCCATCATGAACAAAGTACATAGCCAACATTTGATTACGGCTCATAACGTCTAAAAATTCGCTATGATTACCCATCTCCATTGGGTCGTTTGGGCTTGGAGTAGCTGTACAAGCTAATTTATAAGGCGTTGATTTAAACCTTTCAATTATTAATGATTTAGTTGCGCCTTGAAAGTTTTTCAAAATTCCTGATTCATCCAGAACAACTCCCGAAAATTTAGAGCAGTCGATGTTATCAAGTTGTTCATAGTTACTAAATTCGAGCAAAGAAGTATCAATACCAAACTTAACAGCTTCTTGCTTTGTTTGTCCCACAACAGCTAATGGAGCTAAAATCAATACTGGCTTATTGGTATGCTTCGTTACTTCTTGCGCCCAAGATAATTGCATCAAAGTTTTACCAAGTCCACAATCTGCGAAAATTGCATACTTCCCGGCTTTTAATGCCCTTAATACAATAAACCTCTGAAAATCGAATAAATTAGGGTTTAATGTTTGAGGGACAAATCCACTTTCAACGTGTGTTTTTTGTTTTGTTTGTAAAAATTCATCGTAAGTCATTGTTTCCATTTTTTTAGTTAGTTAAATTTTATTTTCTGTTAATGCTGTTATCAGGTGGATATGTTCCTTTTTAATTGTAAATCCATCTTTATCTTGATTGACGTAAGCTATATAATCTCCATAGTAGGCTTGATAATAGCTTATTTGTCCTATGTTTAAGTAGACACTAACTCCATGTCTTTGTGCAGGTATAAATTTCATTTTCTTAAGTTTTAAATTCTGTTTTTACTAAATCCGTTCTCTTTACTCCATAGTGGGTTTAACTCTACGTAATCGTGGCAAGGTCTGCATATCGCTACAAAGTTATCGACATCTACTAATAAGTTGCCTATCCTACCTTGAACATGGTGTACATCACTAGCGTAAATCTTACATCCAGGGAGTTTAACTTGGCATAGTTGATGTTCATTTAAGAACTCAAGGCGTAACTTCAAATATTCAGCGTTCTGCTTCTTGCGCTTATCCGACAATGGGGCAATCTTAGTAACCTTATTGCCATCCTTAGGATATTTAACAGAGCATAGCTTACAGTATCCTCTAGCCCATATATACTGCTCTGTCTTACATCCTTTACATATCTTCTTCTTAGCAACCATACTCAGGGGTCCTGTCTTTTACTGATTTATACTCATAATTCCCTTTGATACTCTCTGCCACGTACTTTCCTAAGCTATCAGCGTTAACAAAGTCAAAAAATACATCATCAGGGACATCAAGATACTCATAGATTCCTGATTTAAACTGAATAAATAAACTTTGTCCTTCTCTGCCGTAGGCTAGGATGGTGCTACTTTCTTGTTCTGGTTTGATTAATCTTAAGTTTTCCATTTTTTTGTTTTTATTTGGTTAATTAAAAAGCCCTTTTAATTAGGGCTGTTATTACTTTTCAATCCTAATTCACTCTGTTTTTTTTAGACAAGTTCAATATCTATTGCTGCTGCGCCTTTACCATTTTTTCCTGCTCCGATGCTGTATTCTACTAAATCATCAGTCTTTAATTCTTTGCAATTGATAAATTTAGATGCGTGAAAAAAAACATCTGTGCCATCAGGTTGGATAATAAATCCATACCCTTTGCCTTGATCGTAAAACTTAACTTTACCCGGTATTCTTTTCTCTTTAAACATTTTTTTT
>Ga0214166_1000360_pt1 | contig 23265 bp, 27 predicted proteins | sample TroBogepilimnion_27_FD_153005 | JGI IMG/M metagenome (GOLD analysis project Ga0214166, IMG submission 153005) | Freshwater microbial communities from Trout Bog Lake, WI - Practice 18AUG2009 epilimnion v3 | ecosystem: Environmental > Aquatic > Freshwater > Lake > Epilimnion/Euphotic zone ...
AATGTCTTGTAGACCATAGGCCTTAACTTCTGGAAGCATTTCATAAACTTCATTTGCACAAGTGATTAAAGTTTCCATATCATCATAAAGAATCTTAATCATTTCTTCTGCATTTGGTGCTACTGTTTCATCTTTAATGTCAGCAAGAGCCAATACACGGGTTAGGCTAAAAGGAACAACTTCATGAAGTGTTCTCAAGCCTTCACCTATGGTGTCGATCTCTCTGTAGAGTTCTTCATAAACATGCTTAAAAAGGTGATGATTGCCTAAAAAGCCATATCCTACCACATTAACATGGAAACCATGTGCTTTGGTATAGAGGATAAAGTTATTGGCCCAAAGGCGTTTTGTTGCGTCTTCTAATTTGCTCATAATTTTTTCTTCTTTATTCCTTCTGCATGGCGTAGATCATGGCTGTAAAGAAATTCTCCATCTTTCTTGGGAACTTCTCCGGCCTTTTCAGCAACACGAGCCGCAACTAGACGATTAACCACACGACCATTGCTAAGTTCAAACTCATGTTTTGCACCTTTTGCATCCTTACCTGCCTTCTTAATAAGTTCAGCATGGCTCCAAGCAGGACTAGGAGCTTCAATTATTTTGCCGGACCTTTCAAGGATTGCAGGAACCTTGACAGTTAAAGGTTTATTCATTGTTGTGTCTCTTCAAGACTCGTGTTTTCGTAACATGGCTCTTGGGCTTATGTGCTGTATTCAAGGCAATGGCCACAGCTTGATTGTGTGGTTTACCCGCCGCCATCTCCGTGGCAATATTCTGGCCTATGACCTTGGCTGAGTTTCCTTGTTTTAATGGCATAATAGTTCCTTAAGCGTAGGTATCTTCGTCTGTTTGTCCTTCTACATGAATGACTTCACCTTGACGGTTATAGATTTTACTCTTATAACCATCGCGGTGTTCATTTTTTATAAAATTACGAGCATCCTCTTCACGAGTAAAGAAGCGTTCAATGGTTTCTAGCTTACCGCCTAACCATTTTTGAATTTTTACTTTGTGATTAGTGACCATGACTTACTTCTTAGACCAGAATTTGTCGTCACCGCCTTGGTGATCTTCAATACCTTTTAAGATCTCACCTGATTCTACTGGACTCCAGGCTGGGTTAAGATCATGGTCAGGACCAATTTTTCCATTCATACGGCTCATATCAGCTGTAACGGTTGGAATTGCTAGTCGTGTATCATTGGGAATACTTACCTTTCCCTTGTCTGTTGCACCATATTGTAATGGTTGATTTCCGTTTGGATTTACTCCGTTTGGTAACATTGGCATTTTAGCCTCCTTTAGTTGGTTTTAATGGGTTTGGACTCACCTTAGGTGGCCAATTTACATACAATGGTTTCTTCACGGGGTCTACACCCCCTGGAAAATTGTATCTCTTTGCTTCGGTGCTTTGTAAAGCACCATACATCTTATCGCTATTAGGACCATAGCTGTCAATCATTTGTTCAGGCATACGCTCGCCTTTGGTCCGCCAATTTAGAGCCTGTGCTGGATTGCCCATATCAGTTTCGGTGAATGGTTTACCAGGAACAATCATAGGAGCACCTTGGCGTCCCATAGGTGGTTCATAGTTGGGGCCAGCAAACAGGTTCATTTCGTTTTGATGCCAGTCGGTAGGCACAACATTTCCACTGTGCGTATCGATCTGGCTACCAGCACGGATTCGCTCCCGGCTATTCTTGTTGACATTCTTAGCTGTAAAGTTGATTGGATTTTTAGGAAGAATATTATCTTTCATTATGTAGGACTCCCAGCATTACGGCCAGCTCCGGCTGTTGTCATTCTTAAGTTAGGAACATTCAATGTTGTCTTACCTGTGGGCTGTGTAGATACCTTAATATTACCGTATTCGTCGACAGTAGCAGGGCCTGCCGCACTAGGTTCAACTTCATCAACATTGTAATTGCTAACTTCGCGTTTTAATTCTGCTTCATCCAGGCTAGGACCTGCGGCTTCTATAGATAAATCTTCAGCTAGTAATTCAATCAATTTGCGATCAATCATAGCTAATACATCTGGACTTGTAGCACTTGCCTTAGCAACCTGCAACTTGGTGTATTCAGCGTTCTTATCTTGGATACCATAACTATCTTGGTACTTGACTGTGCCTGTCCACTCTTGTGCTTGATAGTGTGCAAATATGCGCCACATTTCTGTTTCAGCATCTTCTAGGTTACCGGCCATCTCAGCTAATTTGGCATTAAGCAATTGGAATTCAGTGGCCATTGCAACACCACTAAGCAATTTTTGTCCGCTTGCACGAACAGAACCTGTGTTGGCCATTAAGTCAATAGCGGCTGTACCATGTTCAATAGCCTTATAGATTCCATCTATTTGTGCGCCTGAAGTTTCTAACAAATATGGTTTTAAGCCTGGATCTAAATTCTCTGGCATGGCAACTATGCTACCAGCACCAGCTGAGGCCATAGTTTCATTAGTCTTAACCAATGATGGATGATTGTCTAAACGGATTGCCTGTTCTACTTCACTTAATTGATTGTAGATAAACTGTTGTGTCTTGGCAATATCCTGAATGGCTGAAACACCAAAACCTCTAACTAGACTCTTTTGATTGTAAACAATAACTAGGGGAATAAAGCCTAATTGGTTTGGCACTACTGTTTCAGCTAGTTCTTCACGAGTATCATAGTTAACTTCGTGTGTTGTGATTGTATCTACTGTCCATTCTTTAACAGTTTGTACAGATCCATTGATCTCTTCAACATATTTGACATAGACTAGTTCATAGCGTCCTGTTTCTCCACGCTCCCATCGCCAGTCTATAACAACTAATGGGCTTAGGATGGTAGCATATGGTCTAACACCAACAGCCATTTCGTCGGCTTTGGTAACAGCGCCAATATCAGGTTTGACCATTAAGACCCAGCAATGTCCGAATACGCTTGCCCATGTTGAAACTTCTTTCATAAAGCTATCAAGGTCGCGGCCATCAAGGTCTGCATCTTCTAGAAAATCTAATGTTTCAGGAAGGCCTTCTAATGTGCCGAGATCACGCTCAGGTTTTTCCTGGAAGAGAAAGCTATTGTAGACATTGATGACCGACTTACAATGGTTATGCAATGGGGTTTGATCTAACCTTTGCCCATACTCCATGTCTGTTTCTAATTGATAGCGAGTTAAGAGTTGGTAGCGAGTATAATCCTCACCGCCCATATAGCTTACTAATAAGAAGCGCCAGTTGGCACGGTTGTAGTTGTAGAATCTATTGGGACTGGCTATGCGCCCCAGTTGTTCATCAACAATTTGAATTATACTCATACTCTATGTCCTTGTATTGTTGGGCCTTTATAAACACCCTGATGTCCCCAACGCTGTGTGTTTACTGGATACATCGATAAATCTCTCTTCACTGGGAATAGATAATCAACCATATACCCCAATGCATCATTCATATGGTCATAGCCACTGTCTTTATCTGGCTGTACTGTGCCTTCCTTATAGGTATGGCGCTCTAATGATTCTATCGTGTATTTACATGAGTTTGCGATAAACAGGTGTCTTTTACCATCAGAACCGCATAATCTGGAATTGACAGCATTAATACGATCTCTAACTTGTGTATGAGCATTAGGGGCTTTGACTATGAATCCATTGTTAGCCAAGATAGATAAATCTGTCGCACCTCCTGCTGATGTCTTACGCTGTCTTGCCGCAGGATCAGGATAGATCCACATTTTACTCTTGGGGTAACGCTCTTTTAGTTCGTCAGCCATTTCTTGTGTGTTGCTGGAGAACATTCTAATCTCATCGATAATGAATAAATCATCATTACGGCGCACGGCAATTACAGCACTCATAGGATCAATGTTAAAGTCCATACCTATATAAAGCACATCAACATTGATATTCTCAGGTGGTGTTATTGTGTTCAGCTTACGGTCAAAAGCATAATAGATTCGGCCACTATAAGTTTCAAATGTAGCCATGAATTCTTGACGAAACTGTCTCTCATCAAGGTCACGCATTGCCGCATCTATTTCTGCCTTACTTACTTGCCCACCTTCAATAGTGGTGTACTGAAAACTCTTCCAAGCATCTGGGAACTCTTGTTCCATTTGATACAGTTCATAGGCCCAGTTTGTAATACCTTTAGGAGTACCAATGAACATAGCTTTACCTTCACGATCAGCTAGTGTAGGACGCAATACTTCAAAGAATGCTTCGGGATCCACATCGGCGAATTCGTCCATGATCAAATAGTCAAGTCCAACTCCACGCAAGCTGTCTTCATTGTCTGCACCTTTTAGTGCTATGGTTGATCCATTCTTTAATTGGATACTGAGTTCACTTTCATTTGCCTTGCGGATCCAGCGTAGGTCAGAGAGTTTTTGTTTTAGTTTGCGCCAAACAATCATCTTGGCCTGTTTGTAAGTAGGTGCAACATACCATACTTCTTGGTCCGGGACTCTAGCGTGGAAACAAAGTTCTCTTATAGCCAAATGGGTCTTACCAAAGCGTCGCCCGGCCACAACAACCTTAAACCTATGGTTATCATCCGCGATAGTTTGTTGTGGAACGCTTAATGCCATTAATGAGTTACAAATTTAATAATAGTTTCTAAATGGCCAAAGATCAAGCTGAGCATGGTCAAGGCAACGCCTCCAACCCATACCCATTTATTCTTAAAATCTTTTAGATCATCTAGAAGATCCATGACTCTAGCATGTTCTTTAGAATTTTCTTCGCGAACATGATCCAGTTGGTCGATTAATTTATTATGGCTTTCGGTAAGTGTATCACGAAGATCATCTATCTTCTCAGTGACACCATCCATCTTTGTTTCTAGTACTGCAACACGCTCATTAGTTGTAGGCATTATAATTCACCATCCGACCAAGGTAAAGGTTGATTTGCGGCTGAATCCTGGGGATTATCCGATTGGCCGAGGATATTTTTGCCCAGCCAAATTAGCAAAGTAGCGTTACCCGCCATAGCTACTTTAATCTGTGCTGAACGCAGTCTGCGTTTCAGTTCTGCACGGCCTTTTGCAATATAATCCGCAAAGTTGTATTTTAGGGTATCTGGCTTGACTTGGAACCAATCTGCCATCTCTTCTAGAGTACAGCCCATTGCGGCCAGCTTCCATACTTCATCAGGAGGTACAACCTTACGGTTTGCACCTCTCCCAACAACTAAGCCGTCCTTGGTAACTGTGCCCCATTTTGGCTGTTGGCGGGATCGATATTCCCATTTAACTGCGTATTCCTGAATGGGAGTCTCAGCCGGAATTTCACACGCACAGTCGTGTTCGTGTGAGCATTCCGTGTTATTAACTGTATTGGGTGGGGTCGCGACTATAACGCCGCTGTCGATTATTGTGGCCATCTTGTATTTATTGGATGGCTTAAAAATCAGTCAATTATTGTGGTAATTTAAGTAAGATTTGTCCTATGGCCGTACTAAGGACTTCTTCATTATGTTGTAGCTGTTTAATTAATTGATTCTGCTGTTGCAACATTTTAGTAGCTTCTAATAACTGTTGCTGGCTTTCTCTTAAATTAGTTTCTAATAGGTTTATACGAACATTGTTCTGTATAAGCATATCGTAAGGGTCGATATTAAACTGTATCATCATTTAGCTCCATTAGGTCGCTAAAATTATTTACTCGATTAAAAGTTTGTGTTAGGATAATAGCGTAATCTGTGCCTTCAAACAGCTTGTTCCAGCGTTCAATTGGGGCCATGGCAAAGTCTTTGGGTAAATTGTTTCTTTGCTTACCTTTGGCTTCATTGACCATATCTTGTATAATATCTAATACACTACGATTAGTGCCCTGTGTGGTCTTAAAGCCTTTTAAGGGTTGTCTAATAAAGTAGTTCCAATCTGGGTCAAGTTCTATTGCATCGGCTATTTCTTGTACGCAATGTCTTATATGTTTGCACAATTCTTGGCGTTGTTCCAAGGTTTGCTTTACATAAGTGGTTGAATAATTAAAGCCTTCGCGGGGAAGCAATTTCTCTGTTCTTTGGTATCTGATTACTTTCATTTTGTTCTAGCCTTTCTTTTGTGAATATCCATGCCTCTAGTTCTATAGTTTGTTTTGCTTAATAATTGTTTATATACGCCTTGTTTTTGGCATTGTTCTGTGCGGGTAATTAGGGTAATGTTGTCCTTTGTCCAGGCCTTTTCCCAGTCTATGCGGGTCATTACTAGATCATCACCACCACGACCTCTTTGTTCCCAATAGCCATTCCACAGTTGGTAAAAGTCTTCAAAGTCTAATTCAAATTCTTCTTGGCGATATTTGGCCTGTGCTTTTACCTTGAGAAAGGGAATATACATGCTGTGTTTGTAAGGGTCCGGACCGCATTTCCAAACATGTGGTCTTTCAACACCTCTGGCATTGCCTCCCTTTGTTCTTTTAACTTTATCGATTGGCATTACTTGCCTCCTTTGATCTTGTAATATATTTATACTATATAATAAAAAACCGGTAGATATCAAGCATTTCGGCTATATCGTTTCAAAATGTATTCAACATATCTTCTTTGCTTTTGACTGAGCTTTCGATTTTCTCGCCAATATTTCAAAACTCTAGCAATGAATTCAAATTGTCTAGCAGTAGTTTGCCAATGTAGTTCAGGATGGGTAAGCCAATGTTCGGCATCTTGCATTAATATCTCATCTATCATACAAATATTTAGTGGGTTATAAATATAATATGAAAAAAATTTGTGTATATGCCATTGCTCTTAATGAAGAGAAATATGTAGAGAAATTTGTAGCCAGTTGTAAGGGTGCTGACCTTATTGTTATTGCTGATACTGGTTCAACAGATCGTACAGTAGAACTAGCCCGTAGCTTAGGTGTTAGTGTTTATGAGATCAGTATTAAACCTTGGCGCTTTGATCATGCTCGCAATGCTAGTCTAGCTCTTATACCTGCAGACTATGATATCTGTGTTAGTATGGATTTGGATGAAGTTCTAGTAGAAGGTTGGAGAGATCAAATATTAGATATTTGGACTCCTACTACTACTCGTATGCAGTATAGATTCAACAATGGAATGGGTAACATATTCAATGCTACCAAAGTACATGCTAGACATGGATATGCTTGGCATCATTTGTGTCATGAAATGATTGAAATAGATCCTCGCATGAAGGAAACTTGGGCAACTACAAATGAAATCTTAATTGAACACTATCCAGATCCCACCAAATCTCGTGGACAATATTTGCCTATGTTAAGAGCTGGAGTTACAGAAAGACCACAGGATCATAGAGACAGTTGGTATCTAGCTAGAGAATTTTATTATGTGAGTGATTGGAACCAAGCTATTAAAGAATGGGCAAGATACTTAAAATTACCTACAGCCACTTGGCATCATGAGCGTAGTTTTGCACTTCGTCATATGGGCAAATGTTATATGCAATTAAAAGATCATACCAATGCTCTTAAACACTTTAGGCTAGCTATAGATGAAAGCCGTTATATTCGTGATCCTTGGTGTGACCTAGCACAGGCCTGTTATGAACTAGGTCAATGGCAAGAATGTTTTTATGCCGCTACACAAGGTCTTACTATTATTAATCGCGAATATGTGTTTACAAGTACACCTGAACCATGGGGATGGAAATTGTATGATCTTGCCGCATTGGCCGCACACAATCTAGGTATCAAGGAAGAAGCTATCAAATATGGAGCAAAGGCCTTGGAGCATAATATGTCAGATCCTAGACTATTAAAGAACCTAGAATTTTATTTCAAGTAGTTAGAGAATCTTCCATAATTTCATCTAGATCCGCCATCATTTGTTCTAAAATTACTCTGCTATCTTCAGGAAGATGATTCGGGGCTTTGATTATATCTGTGATTTTATTCTGATTTTCTTTTATTTGTTCTAATACTTTTACTGCTTTCATATAATTCCTAAGTAATTGTTTATTATATAGATTTAACTAGAAAGGTCAAACTGCGTTTGCCCATTTAGTTAGTAACTTCGTTTCGTATGACTCAACTCATTTACTAACTAAAATTTGAAGTTAAAACGCGAAGCGAGCCAACAGGCGCGAAGCGATTTAACTGAAATAGGCAAACGCTTTGCGTTTGACTATGAATGATTTTCAAGTCGTGACTAGCAACAGCCATTTTTTCAGATTTGAAAATCCTAGAGACCATCGTTTATCATGTTTATACCCTTGGCTGTCTCTGCCTGACATTATTCAATTAGATCCCTGCGTCTAATTCACAACCTTTTCAGTCAACCCATATTTGTAGGTAACCGCACAAACCTAGACAGTGAGTCTGCCATCAGTTAGGAATTGAATAATGTATATCGGGTGGGTCCTGTTTTAACCCCGTTAAGGAGCCTATTGTTAGCCATGTTTGTTTGCCTGAATACTTCTCTGTAATATATTTATATTTTATTGTAAAAAAGCCCTGGTAATCAAGGCTTTTAGATAAAATTGAGGGGACATCTGCTCGTCTGCCAATGCGTTGATGCCTAGGGAGGAAAACGGACAAAATTCCCTAGTTCAGCCTACCCTCGCGGTCCGTTAACCTGTTAATTAGGCAGATCTATTTTTAACTCTGACTCTAAAATTTCTACGATCAATTAGACCATTGGCAGTATTAACTGTACAAGTGACTGTATAGGTACGCTCATTTTGGCCACCACTTAAAGTAATATAAGTTTGAAGACCACCATTGGCAATTCCACTATTAACATTAACAATTGGTTGTGGATCATTAGCACGAACTTGTAGTGTATAACTTGTGCTACCAATTGTATCACCATTAACTAACCATTGACTCCAATCGAATGTATAGGTAAGAACTGCGGCTGGATCTTTATCAATTGTTAATAATTCATTTATTATTTGAAATCCTGTTGTTGCTGTCATTTTTATTATCCTTTAATCTTAATGAGTTATTATATAATTTGATAGTATTTCTGGCGCAATCATCCATTCTCTATCTTCATGTTCAATATACCAAACAATACTTGTATCTATTCGTAGTTTACCATAGGTAGCATAAAATGTTGATGTGCTGGATAAGTTAGCGGCACCTTGTTTTGTAGTTGCAACATTATCCAACTCTGCAAATAGATTGCTTTGACTTGCCAAATGGCCTGCAAAAATTGCAGTCTTAATTGTATTGGCATGAATAGTTGTAGAACTTTGTAAACTTGCACCATCTAATATTAATGCATATACATCATAGGTAGCTGTTATAGTTGAACTAGAATTCAATTGTGCTGATACAGTTCTAAACTTAGTTGCACTTGATGTTAATGATGATGTAGATGTTAGATATGCAGTTGTTTGAACAACATGACCTAAAACAGCCGAAATTGAACTTGTAGATGTTAGATGTGCTTGTACAGTATCTTTAACTTGTTCAACACCTGTCAATGATGTAGTTGCTGTTAATTGTGCTGAAACATGTCTAATTCTTGTTGCATTTGCTGTTAAAGTACATGTATCTGACATTAACTCTGCAAATTGTTTTGTTCTTATACCTTGAGTAGTTAATGATGTAGAAACACTTAATTGTGCTTGAGCAGATTGAACATGACCTAAACTTGCAGTTAATGAAGTGGTTGCAGTCAAGTATGCACCATTCCATGGCAAGTTATCATCATCCACACTATTATCAAAGTGGAACAAGGCATTTACATTTGGACCGTTACTCCATGGAGTTGTTGGTACTGTATAACTTGTATCGGTTGGTTGTGTTAAAACATCTTTGGTTAATAAGAATTCATCAATATAAAAAGTTGGACGACTATATTGAATATCATTTAACCAACGACCAATATACATTGGACTATTAATATAACCTAATGTACCTTGTGGAGTAAATGTGCTTATTCTAGAACCATTGGCAAAAATAGCACCTTGACTACCATTGTTAACAATACGAATATGGTTCCAAGAACCTGCTGGTAATACATTAGATGTATTAATCGAACCTAGACTATTACCATTGGTATCATATTCGTCGATATAAAATGCAGAATTTTGAGGACTACCGTTGTTAGTACTGAAACCGATATCAAATGTTGCTCGAGAATTTACATCCTGTTGCCATAAGATACCTGTAATACTTTGTTTGGTACTTGGAGTAATGTATAACCAAAAATCCAAAGTTTTCCAAAGATTCAAATAGTTACCAGGAACATAATAAACACTTGGTTGTTGATTTGGTAATTGGCCAATCCAATCTATGTTGGTCCAAGAATTTATACTACTGTTAGAATAATATCCACCAGCTATCCAAGTATTGTTACCATAAGTTAATCCATTAACATATTGATTAATATCAATATTAACAGTAGGATCGACCCATGGTGTACTTGGATTTGGACTTGTAAATGTTGGACTAATTACTGTCCAAGAATTTAGATTACTTGTGCTACTTACTAAGATTTTGTTTGTTGCAGTACGAGCTACAAATTGTCCATTGGCATAGGCAACAGAAATAATATCATCTGTAGTATTACTTGTTCTTAGATAGATAGCGGCTTGATTATTTGTTGCACTAAAGGCAAAATCGATATCATCAGTAGTTATTGTACCAATAATACCTCCTGTACCTACAAATACAAAATTATAACCATCATTGGCTGTTGCTAACCATTTTTTACTAGCCCATCCTGCAGGCATTAAACCTGGAGGATAAACAATACTGGTACGCCAATCTCTAGTTAATCCATCAGGATTTTCTATTCTACTATAAGCAATTATTGGACCAAAAACTGAATCAGAACCTGCGGCAACAATAGCCTTACCTGTTGTATTAAATCCTGTACTAGGATTTACATAGGTAAATTCGCAAACACTTACATCCCATAATGTATCAACATATCCAAGAGTATATAAACTATCTAATCCAGTCCAAGTTGTTAAATTTGTACTTTTATAAATTTGATTACCGGCAGTTAAAACATATAAACCATTTATGAATATTAATTTAGTAACGGTATTATTAAAATTGCTAGTTGAGGTTAATTGTGTCCAATTAACACCATCTGTTGATGTATAAAAATATTGATTACTATTTGATATAATGTCTACAACAAATTGATTGTTAACAAAATATAATTTGCCCCAAGTTGTTGCACTATAATTATCTGCAGGTAAATTGTTAAGAGCAGATGTCCAAGTTATACCATCTGTACTAGAAAAACTATATGAAGGTTCGGCATCTACAATTTGTAATGGAATATTCAATGCTAAGAATTTTCCATTACCATAAACTGGACCTAAATCAACAAGACCACCGGCAGTTCTTGCATCAAATCTAAGACTCGATCCGAATTTTTTAATATTACTATCGAATCCAATACCTGAATAATTTGATCCACTAATAATGTATGGGTCAATATATCTAGTTGTACCATCAAGTACAGCACGAGTTAAGGTAAATGTGCTGGTTAATTGTGCTTCAGCAAATTGTATACCCGGATAATAATTTGGTATTGTTATTGGTGTTAATTCAGCCGTGATTGTTGAACTAACAGTTAACTGTGAATTGGCATCGGCTGTATAGACAAAATAAGTATCATCTATATAACCATCAACTAGATAGGTTATATCCATTTATTATCCTTATAATTTATAAATGGTCATTGAGAAAAAAGTCATATTACTTGGTAAAGTAATATTGGCTGTATTATTATTAATATCATAACTTGTGTTAGATGTTATGTTAGTAAAAATTTGGTGAACAGCCGCAATTTGAGCACTGAATCCAATGTTTACTGTATTAGTAACAGTTAAATGAAATGCAATTTGTCCTATATTATAATAATTATTACTACCTATAGTTTCGCTTTGGGGATTACTCCAATCCATAATTGTAACATTATTAGTTTTGTCCCATAATTGTAAAACTAAACTAGAACTATCAAAATAAACAGGTCCATCTGTTTTGAAAAAATAAGTACCCGGAGGTAATGTTATAGTACCATTACTTCCGCTTACACTAAAATCACTAATACCATTAGTACCTACACTCCATGGAGTTGTTGTAACTACTCCTCCATTATATCCGCCACTTGAACTAGTTTTCATGCTTGTGCAATATAGTTCGGCAATATTGCTTCCTCCACCGGGTTTATTAATTAAATCATTATAATCGCCTGAAGTTGCTACAGTAGCAAAATTAGGTTTATTTGTTAATTGAGTATAATCGGTAGTACCTGCTGGTCCAGTAGCACCTGTTGTTCCGGTGGCACCTGTTGTTCCAGTAGCACCAGTAGCACCTGTATCGCCTGTTGTTCCGGTGGCACCTGCTGGTCCAGTAGCACCTGTATCGCCTGTATCGCCAGTAGCACCTGTTGCGCCAGTAGCACCAGTAGCACCAGTAGCACCAGTAGCACCAGTAGCACTTCCGCCACCTGCATAACTTAGACTATTCCAAGCGGTGGAACCATCACCATATTTGATTTTTTTAGTATCTGTTTCTAATCCTGGTTCACCCGTAGCAAGAATAGGATTGTTTGCGGTCCAGTTTGCCGAGGTATCACGGCGTAGTTTAATTGTTGTCATTTTATATTGTCCTTAATTATTTTGCATCACTTAATCTAGTTACTTTGAAAAATAAAGTTCCATATAATGGAGCATTAGGTTGAACTCCGTATAATCCAAGTTGATAAAGATTATTTTGATATCCTTCTTTTCCTTGAGGTATATTAATAAAAGCAGTCAAGGGTGAAATTAGATAATAATTACTATCATTATTTGGTGTATTACATGGAATTTCTAAATATGTTTCTTCTCCAACACTAGCACTTGTAGTATTGGAATACATTTCATAGATATCAAACCACATATAACTACCTGATTTTTTAGCAGCCGCATGACCATAAATTTCAACAAGATAAAATCCAGAATTTGAAAAGAAAAATTGACCTTCGCCATGGACAGTTTGTCCATTTATGGTTAGGTCACCATCAGAAAGAGTATTAATTAATTCATTAATATCAGACCAATAATTAGGTCCAGTATCATTAATTATACTTAAAGTTTGATTAAATGGTATATAATCTATTTCATTACCGTTATGTATTCTTGTTTGTGCAGATCCTAAAGTCCAAAATGTATAATTAGAAAAAGTATTCAATAATTGATAAACACCTACTTTTATTTCTCCACCACTTATTGTCCCCCAACTTGCAGAAGTTCCATTAGTGGTAAGATATTTTCCACTATTACCTGTTTGATTTGGTAATGTAATATCTGCTCCGGCTGGTCCAGTATCCCCTTGTGGTCCAGTTGTACCAGTTGCACCAGTTGTACCCTGTGCTCCTGTTGGTCCAGTATCACCTTGTGGTCCTTGTGCTCCAGTTGCGCCAGTTGGTCCTCTATAATCTTCGCCACTTGGATCACTTCCAGTAGCAGTACCGCCATCCTCGATGCCGGTTGTTGTGACAGCACTATTGCCGCCATCTAAATTTGTTGTTAAGTCTATAACCAATTGGTTATTAATGACTTCTGTTGAAATCTTTGATCCACCTGCAATGGTGAATGTATCATTAAGGCTACCATTAATAGTGCCTGTATCACCTGCTATGTTTATAGAGGCATTGTCTAAATTACTAAAATTATTATCTAACTCTGTACGAGTTAGAGGCGCACCTTTAATGGCGCGAGTTACTATCACTGGCTTGGTCATCGTTTGTCCTTTTTAATTAAACGGGATAGGGAGAGCCCATGCCCTCCCCCTTATTTGCCTACTTACTTTTTATTGATACAATGGCATCCAATAAGCACTACCACTTACAATTACCTTGGTCCAGGCCACTGGAGTATCCAATGTTCCTTCGAAATAACTTGTATTGTAAGTCATTGGAGCATCAGTTGCTACAACTGCTTGATAGCTTTCACCAGTAGCACCGGTTGCACCAGTTGGTCCTGTGTCACCAGTCATACCTGGAGATCCAGTAGGTCCTGTATTGCCAGTTGCACCTGTTGCTCCAGTATCACCCTGAGGTCCGGTAGCTCCAGTAGCGCCTGTAGCTCCAGTAGCGCCTGTATTACCAGTTACACCTTGTGGGCCTTCTGAACCCATAGGTCCTTGAGCACCAGTTGCTCCAGTATCACCAGTTGCTCCAGTATCACCAGTTGCTCCAGTAGCACCTGTATTACCAGTTGCACCCATTGGACCTGTATCGCCTTGAGCACCAGTTGCTCCAGTAGCACCTGTATTACCAGTTGCACCCGTTGTTCCAGTATCTCCAGTTGCACCTGTAGCGCCTGTCGCGCCAGTAGCTCCAGTAGCACCCATGTTACCTTGGTCGCCTTTAATTTGACCTACATCACTAAATCCATTTACAGTCCAAACTTGTAAATGACCATTATCTTCTTGAATAATACCATCACCAATTTGTAGACTTGAAGTATTATAACCAGCAAGTTCTCCAGCATTAGCAACAGCATTTACAATGCGAACACTAGTACCGTTAGCACCTGTTGGGCCCATTGGTCCTGTATCACCTTGAGCACCTGTAGCACCATCATTACCATTAGCACCTGTTGGGCCCATTGGTCCTGTATCACCTGTATCACCTTTTGGTCCAGTATCTCCCATTGCGCCTTGTGGTCCAGTATCTCCCATTGCGCCAGCATTACCTGTTGAACCTGTAGCTCCAGTAGCACCTGTAGCTCCAGTTACGCCTTGAATACCTTGTGCGCCTTGTGGTCCAGTTGCGCCTTGTGGTCCTGTATCGCCAGTAACACCTGTAGGGCCTGTGGCACCAGTTGCGCCTGTGGCACCAGTTGCGCCAGTATCGCCTGTGGCACCAGTGGCACCAGTGGCACCAGTAGCACCCGAATTGGAGCCATCAATAGTTACACTTTTGGTAGCACTATCTACTGTTACAGTAATACCATTGGCACCTGAAACAGCAAGAGTGCCGTTAAGGTCAATAGCCGCTGTATTTGTACCATCACTGACGCTGATGGTTGCGTTTTGTAAATTTGTAAAATTACTATCACCTTCTGCAATGGTTAAAGGCGTACCTTTGCCAGCACGGGTAATAATTGTTGGTTTTGTTGTCATGTTTCGCTCCTAGGGTGGTATGACTGTTTTTATAGCATTAGGGCACAAGGCCCTAATTAGTTCGCTTTAAGCTAATGCGACTGACAAATTACCAGAAGTAATCTGGAATGTATCGCCGTTTAAGATTGATTTACTTGTTGTTACTGCTCCGAAGAACAATACATGTCCACCAGTTGCGGCATCCATAATTGCAATGTGAGTAATTGTACCCCAATCAGCTGTTGCTGTTGGGAATGTAATTGTTGCGTTTATTGCTGAACTTGTTGTACCACCACTTGTTGAAGCAGTAGCAAAAGTAGCTGATTGACGGCTATATCCACCAGCTGAAATCTCATCGGTTGTTGTACCGATTTGTAAATTTGCCATGGCATTTCCACTTGTATTTGTGAATAATGCAACATAGCGTCCACTTGGTTGTGAATAATTTGTTGATGTTAGAACATGATTAAGTAAAGATGATTCTAAGTAATTGCTTGCGGCGCTCATATGTTTCTCCTTAAGGGTTATATGGATTTCGCGAATCTCAGTATTATTTATAGCAAACTTAAAAAATCATTAGAAAACCCTATAAATCCCGGAAAAAAGGTCAAAAAAGATTTTGGATTGTAAATACTTAATGGATAAAAATAAATTGAGAGAACTAATTAAACAAGTTGCCATTATCAAGGATGTTGGGACAGATGTCGGGCCGAGCGGAATACCATTAACAGGTGTTCGAAAGGCAAGACCTAAAAAAATAATCGAAACTGTTATAAATGAATTTGGTGAAGAAGAACAAATTGAAGTTGAAATGGTTACTTCTAATCCAACATTAGGTTACATTATTGATGAATTAAAAGACAATTATCGATTATGTGAATTAGGTTGTGGTGAAATGGTTAATAATCAACAGATTTATAAAAGATTGGTACATACACCTGAAAATCATTGGCGTACTCAATGTGTTAATTGTAAAAAAGTTATAGGGCCAGATGGTGAATTAATTTATGGTACTTTGAATGTACAAAGAGCCTTTTCTGCACACTTTTCTGCAAAACAAAATAAATAAGTGTGTTAGGGAGATAATGTAATACAAGGCTTTGCATTACATGTTCTGACACCATTAGACCTAATCCTAATGGAATTTCTCCGGGCTACAGCCATTGCCCGAATTCTCTGTTCTGGTATCTCCCTAACACCTTTTACCACTTCTTTTCTGGACAATGAAATATTGGAATGAATGTTTTAATTGTCATTAAACAGCCACATACCCCGCACTTATCCGTTTGAGGATTAAATCTTTCGCATTTGGTACAAATCTCAAAGCGTTCTCTTGCCTGTGGATTTTGTACAAATCTAGTTATGAGATCAGCTAGTTGGTTCATCTGAAATAAATTCGAAGCCAAACATATCCATCAGCTCCGTTACCATTAGTATTATAATTTAAGGCTAATAAATTACCACTGGATCCAGTACCACCATGGCCAGGAATATTAGTAGCACCTGCTACTATGGCATTGGCATTGTATCTACTATAAAAATCAGCAGTATTACCATCACATCCATATCCACCAACACCGACATAATATCCAGTAATGGCAGATACCATACCGGGACCGCCGACAGTATGATATGTAACATCTGTACTAACACCAGCAGAACCTGCTCCACCTAAATATCCATTACCATTATCCCAAATATAATGATCATCTGTAGAACTATTGGAACTTAATCCTGAATTGCCACTTTGGCCACCTGAATTATAATAAGCTCCTGTTGTAGCACTTCCATATAAAGCAGGATTATTAATTCCACCGCCACCACCACCATAAGCAATATAACCAGCAAATGTAGTATTACCTCCATTTGCGCCTGCATTCCAAGTTACAGTTTGACCACTATAATTAAATGTATGGCTTGTACCACCGCCTGCTATTCCACCTGCACCTACTGTTAATAATGATGTTATTGTAGGATTTGCATTTGTACCAGCATTTAATGCTATTTGGGTTAAACTTAAATTCGCATGATAAGCATAACCGCCACCGCCACCGGCACCTGCGGCAAGATAAACAGGATTTCCTGATATAACAGGAGCAGTAATAGTAACCCCACCCCCACCACCACCTACTAATTCTACATTAACTATACCATAATATAATTGATCAAATGATATTTGTGTATTAGAACCACGAATAATTTTATAATCCCCCCAAATAGATCCACTACTACCACTGGTATTTGAAACTAAAGTTACAGCAATATTAATTGTTGTTGGAGTTGATTCAGTTGTATCTGTTGATTTGGTTTGACTATAAACAATCGTATCACTAGATCCGCCAGGTACAGCATGATAATTAATTTGGGTAGTTGTTAAATTAAAAAAACTATTAACTTGTGCTTTAGTACCTGTAAATGAAATAGGATTTTGAGGTGTTTTTATAAATGTGCTATTTTGTACAAAACCATTTACAATAGCATAAGTGCTAAACAACCCGCCATTTAATGAAGTCAATGTAACAGTAAATTGAGCACCTGTTGGATCCAAGTCAGTTATTAAAGTAGAATATCCTCCTAAAAAACTTCCTGTAGTCTGATAGTTAAAACCTACATAAGTTGCAGGACAATTAGTTGTTTGAGTTGCATTACCAAATTGGACTGTTTGTGCTTTACTAATATTAGTTGATCTTGGAGTAGTTAATGAATAAATTAAAGAATAATTTAATTCATAATTACCGCCGGGGATTAATGTTATATTTTGTAAACTATTATTAATCTGTGTTCTAGTACCAGTTAATGTTAAAACTTTGGTTGCTGAATTAAAACTACTAGTTGCTTGTCCGGTAGGAACACTAAGACTAATTACAGCTTGAACATCACTAGGTGTTACGGTTATTGTATAACCTGATGAATCAGCATATGCTAGATCAACAATTTGAATATATGGAACAATCGTTTCTGTAGTATCTTCATTATAAAATAAGGTACTAGGCACTTGACCGAGAGTATAATTATTACCAGTAGTAAAATAAATTACATTTGATGCTGTAATTGCTGAATTTGTAAATTTGTATTCATCGATTACACATCCAGCATCAATGGTAACATAATAATTTGTATTGTCCCTTAAATATTGAAATAAATTTACGACAACACTTCCATTTACAAATGTAATATTTGTAGTATCTGTAATAGCAAAAGAATATACTAGACCGGAAGAATTGTACAATTTAATTGATCCAGTTGTTCCTCTATCAACCCATCTATTAAAATTAATAGTTATATTGGTACCGCCATAAGAACTAGTACCGGGCATTGGATTACTTGTATTAAATGTTGGTCCAGTTGATGGAGTTGTATAAGTTAAAGTAGTACCGGGAATTGGATTTCCGCTAATATCTAAAAAAAATCCATAAGGTATTGATACACTATAGCTTGTACTAGGAGAATATGTAATTCCTAAATCAAATGCTGTAAGAGTAACAGTTGTTCTTTTGGTTATACCAACAAAATCTGAACAAGTAAAAAAACTAGAAACTAAAAAAGTTGCAGGAGCAATACCTATATTCTTTTGAGGTTGGGTTACATTTAATGTACTTGTACATGTTAAATTGGCATTGAATAATCTAATTGACATCTATTAACCGTCCTGATTTGATAATGAAAGATTTGGAGAAGTTGGTGTTATGGAACTTACTACTGTACCACCTCCTGTTGTTATGTTAGCTGTTCCTGTTCCAAGTAAAACTTGTCTATCATAAGTTAATGTTGGAGTAATTGATCCGGTTGATCCAGCCGATGCTATTCCACCATTATCTGTAGTCCAAACAACTGTTGTAGAATCAGAAATTTGAGTATTTCCATTAATTCCGCAAGCATCTTTGACACAATTACTTGTCATTGTTAAATGATAAGTTGTTGCCGGAGCAAAATCACTAGTTGGGTTAATCCATAAAGTATTTCCCGATACCCAAACTAAATTACTTGTATGAGCATTAGAAAAAGTCTTTGATAAATCTATAACCTGTTGACCACTAATTGTAATTGTTCCTGTTGTTTGTAATGTGATAGGTTCATTATATACCAAACCGATGTTAGATTGAACATAGACTTTGGAATGTGGCGTTATTTCTTCAACATTAGGCAAAGTTTCTGTTATAAATTTAATTAAATTTAATGAATTACTATTACAATTATTTGAAGGAGTTACTAAAGGATCTCCTGTTACTGAATAAGGATTTGCATTACCAGTATGAAAATTCCAAACAGTTGGATCTGTAATACCTGGACTTAAACATCCATTTTGTGTAACAAATCCCGCTGTCATTAAAATATAATAATCAACACCGATTGTTCTTGTAGCAAATGGAATTGATACAACATTTTTATCAATAGTGACTGCACTAGCAGAAACAGTAGAAATTAATGTTCCATCACTAGAATACAAATAGGCATTACCTGTTCCTTTACTTAATGCTGAATAAGCTGGAGCAAATCTAATTGAATAACTTCCAGAAATAGGAGCATTATCTGGTAAGGTTGTATAATCTAATAAAGGATCTAAACTTGATCTATCAGGTGGATAATATTGGTTTATGGTAATAAAACAAGGATTACTGCCACCTGATCCTCCACTACCACCTGAACCATTCATACCACCTAATGCACTACTAGGTACCCAATTTTGTCCATTCCATTCTAGATAATCACCACTGGCTGGAACTACTGTAGTTGTATCAACATCATTTAATGCATCAATACTGGCATTAAGACTAACAACACCTCCTGAACTAACATTAATGCCTGTACCACTAGTTACACCGCCAGTAAATTGTTTGTTAAGATTACCTTGAATACTAGAAACAGTATCTGGGCTTAATACACCTGCACTTTCTAAACTACTTAAAATGCTTGAACCAAGACCTTGCCAGTTAATCTGACTAGCAACATAGGCCGCAATAATACCTAAACCTAAGCCACTTAAAGCTGATAAACTACTTCCACTACCACCTGTGACTGGAGTATTGTATGGTAATACATCAGGAGCTTGTATATAGGTAAATGGTAGGCCTGCACTCGCTGGACTAAATTTACTTGTACCTTGTTGATTACCTGCACGAACTTTGAAATACCAAGTGGCTGTTTGTAATTCAACAGTCTTAAAACTTGTTGTTGAACCGGTAGTAAATGGTCCGCTATTGGCACTACGAGTAGAACCTTGGAACACATAATTTACACCATCGCTTGATGCCCAAAATTCCATATCTGTAACAACACCACTAGGTACCGTAGCTGTAATTGTAATACTTGGTTGGCTTGAAATTGTTGAACTTGCTACTGTAGGTGCAATTGGAGTTCCGATTGCCGCCAAATTAGGATTACTACTTGTTCCTAATAATGGAGTAAATTGATCAATGGTATCAACAGTATAAACATCTGGATTATAACTTAGACCAGTTACAGTTATAGTTAATTCACCCTTATCATCTTCGTTTTTAATTAATTTAATAACACGAAATTGTCTATTAGTGAATCCATAAGTTGCATTGGTTAATCCAAATACATCTCCAATTTGTAAATTATAACTGGAAAAATCTGTCTTAAATTCTACGGCTAGATCTTCTCTACTTTGACGAAGAATAATATTTCCTACAATAGCCGCTTGAACTTGATTATTAATAAAATCATGTTGAAGTTTAAGAACATTAACAGGTTCATTATAATCTAAATCAGCACTAGGTAAATCAATACGAATGTAATTGTTTTGATCTCTATAATATGCATAAGGGAATTGTACTTCAACACTATTGTAATAACTGTCTAATGCTGTACCTGTAGCATTAACTTGACCAATAATATTATGATCACTAAATGTAAATGTTTGACTTACAACTTGTTGAATTAATACGCTCCATTGACCACTGGCTACATCATAGGTAATATAACTACCAGCTGTAGCGGCCAATTTGTCCATGTTATCAAGAACTTTATTATTGGTATCAATTAATCCATTAATTTGATAGCGTTGTTGTGCAGGAAAATTACCATAAGTTACTGATTGGGCACTATAGGTATTCAATGCAGTAATGCTTGAAGTATTAATTAAATTAGGATTAATACTTGCACCATAAAGATCATTAGTCATATAATCGTACAAACAATCTCCAGGCAAACTTATGGTGTTTACCACATGAAATTTTAAGTTAGGAATTGTACTAATACCTTTACTTTGATCATAATTTAATTTAACAATGGCAAAAACAATATTTTCCGCCATGTAAGTATTATTCCATCCAGGCATAATACTATAAGCCGCCGATGGTACAGTACCGGAAATAGGAGTTGTAGTACCGGGTTGTACTGGCAACATGGGGCTACTACTATTACCTTGGTACAAGTAGATACCTAAATCATTTTGTGCCCTATAATCTATAACCCCAGTATCATCTGTAGTATGGTCTACAGTAGTACCGTCACTAGCAAAGGTAATAAGTTTATTATCTAAATAAATTGCATCAATATATATTTGACTAGCGGCACCTGTTGAATATAAATTACCTGTAGTTTCACATAAGGCTATGGCTGTCCATAAACTTAAATTATTATTGGTTAATTGTATATCAAAAATTGTTCCACCAAGATAACTAGCACCATATGCAACAGGAATTTTATTATCTGTTGCAGGTTGGATTTGAATACGATTATCTGGAACTGTTGTAGTAGTATTTTTATTTGTAAGACCATTAATAAATCGCATTAGTCCAAATGCCGCGGCAACACGGACTAAACTTCCTAATAGACTTGAGTTTTCGGCCCAAGAAAAAATTGATCCTATTGCATCTAACCAACCCATATCTTTTCCTTATGCCTGTACTACCTGACCGGTAGTTGAATTTATTGTACTCACAGGTGCTGTTCCACCAAAGTCCCATACCGCATCTGTTAATGATGCCACACGATTCATTGCATTATCTCCTGGGAACCAATAGTTTTGATCTGCTTGATTGGTTCTGCGTCCTGCTTCTTGTTTGCTTAATACCGCTAAGGTACTTGCACAAGTTAAATTAATTGTGCTGGTTACTGTTTGACTTGAATAATTTGTCCACTTTTCATCAATAGAGAAATTACTAACAACACCAACAAATTCTAATATTGGATTTCCAGCAATGTTTAAGAAATTTCCACTAGTATCAAAAAATACCTTGCGTATTTCTACTGGAGCCGCTTTAATTGGATTGGATACAATATCACTCATATATTGTGCAGGTATCCCTGATAGTGAAATAGTTACATCAGCTTGGCTGGATTTAAGTTCATTGGCAATTTGAGTAACACCCAACAATGTGCCTACAGCAGGATAACTATAACTTTGACCATCACTTTCAGTAATACTAAATGGAGTTGAATGATTGCTTACACGCACTACAACCTGGCTTCCATTTTGTGTGAAAACCATACGAATAAAAGTTGCTTGTTGTATGCCAACATAAGGTGCTAAATTTAAGGCAGTGGTCATGGTGTTGGTAAACTCTCTACAAATATAAATGGTTTATCCCAAGTAACAATACCACCGGGACTAATTTTATAATCTGGAATTTGTGTACAGATAACATAGAATTGCACACTATTACCTACTAATAATGTATAAGTTCCACTAGTTTCTAATACCGGACGATTTAATACCACATTAGTTCCTGTCACAGCACCATATACACTATAAACACGAGGTTGACCACTTAATTGAACAACATCACCACTGGCCAATTTAGTTCCACTACCGCCTGATATTGTTGCAAGATTACTACCTTGTGTAACAGTTATGCTTGTTGGTTGTGTTGTACCTTGATAAGGAAATAAATTAGTATGACTAAAATTTACATACGCAGGAGTATAACGGTCGAAGTTATCAATAGTTTCAATATAACTTCTAACACCGGGATCATTATATCGTAAACCCGTTGGTGGAGTAACAGTAAATCTCCATATTATTCCGCCACGACTAACAGCACGAACTGTTTGGTCGCGAGCCATTGTTGATGCAACAATACCTCTTTTATTAATTTGTACATCTTGTGCGTTATCTATAATCCATTGAAAACTCATTATAATCCTCCAGCACCAGGAATCATATTTTGTCCACGCAAAGTTACAGCGTAGATAAAGCTAGGATCCTGGGCTATCATTTGTTGGAAACTTCTAGCATCGGTTGCATTGATATTGTAAGTAACATT
>Ga0214166_1000364_pt1 | contig 23109 bp, 18 predicted proteins | sample TroBogepilimnion_27_FD_153005 | JGI IMG/M metagenome (GOLD analysis project Ga0214166, IMG submission 153005) | Freshwater microbial communities from Trout Bog Lake, WI - Practice 18AUG2009 epilimnion v3 | ecosystem: Environmental > Aquatic > Freshwater > Lake > Epilimnion/Euphotic zone ...
GAACTAATTTTTCCCATTTGTGGGATTGAAACCACCTTTTGACACCGTTTTCTGGTCAAGGACGAAAGTCCCTTTTCTTCCCCACCCACGACAATTGCGACCGGTCCAGAACCTAGGTCTAGGTCATACAGGGAGTCTGGTGATTCCCCAGCGAGACCGACGGTCAAGATGCCTTGCTTATTCATCTGATCGATTGCGGTAGGAATTCCTCCCACGTCACTGAACTCCAGGAATTCGATAGCCCCAGCAGCCGTCTTGGTAACGGTTGGTGAGATGCGAGCCGAGCGGTGACGAGGCAGAACAACGCCAGTTACTCCCGCACCATCAGCTGAACGCAACATTGCACCCAAATTTCTTGGGTCAGTAACACCGTCGCACACCAGCAAAAAGGGTTGTTTCTTGCTCATTGCTTGGTCGAGTGAAACAGTTTTTAACTTTTCAGCAAAGGCGAGTACACCTTGGTGACCTTCGGTTCGAGCTTCCTTGTCGAGGCGTGTCATGGAGATCATGTGGACTTGAACACGCTGGCGCTGCGCTTCAAACTCAATTGCGTCCAAGATGTCTGAAGAGTCTTGGTTGTCCGCGATGAAAATCTTCTGGACGTTGCGACGCTTAGCCTTCAAGAGTTCTAGAACAGCTTGGCGACCTTCGACCTGGTCTCCCCCAATGCCATCGAAGTCGCGTCCTGAGGAACTACGACGTTCACCGCCAGAGCGTTGCGGACCGCGAGCACCGGGGCCACCGGGGCGTCCACCCGCTCTTGCTGGACGAACAGGTTTGCGGGGTGCGGGACGTGGGCTCACAATGCTTCTTTCAATAGTGCGACGCTCATGGCGCCAATACCTTCGACTCGACCAAGAGCACCGAGGCCCTCAGCGGTTGTTGCTTTCACCGAAACGGTGCAGCCAACAATCTTGGAAAGCGCTTCAGACATTGATGGCATATACGAAGCAAGTTTTGGCTTTTCGGCGATGATTGTCACGTCGGCGGACTCGATTTCAAACCCGGCGGCGACTACCTTCTTTACGATCTCGCTTAAGAGTTCCGACGAGGCGATATTGGCAATCTTGGGGTCGGTGTCAGGAAAGTGCCGACCGAGGTCTCCCAGGTTCGCAGCACCGAGCAACGCGTCACACAGTGCGTGGGTTGCCACGTCAGCGTCCGAGTGGCCAGCCAGTCCCGCGAAATCAGGAATATGGATCAGTCCAAGTTGGAGCGGGCGACCCTCTTCGGTGCTGAAACGATGGACATCTATGCCTTGACCGATGCGCATCATTGTTCCTTTCGATTCAGGGTCGCTAGATCACTTTGATGAGTGATTTTGATATTCCCAACTTCGCCTTCGACAAAAATCACCTTTTCGCCAATGGCTTCTACTAATCCTGCATCATCGGTGGCATCCGACTGTGACTCATGGGCACGGACCAGTGTTTCGCGCAAAAAACCTTGTGGGGTTTGGACGGCAATCAGAGATTCGCGGTCCAGTGTCTCAATAACTTCACTCGTTTCAGAATCAACACGCTTGATGGTGTCAGTCACCTTGATTCCCGGAATGACTGCTTTGGCGCCGGCCTCGAGTGCGTCAACTACTCGCTTAAATAACTCAGGTGTAGCCATAGGTCGAGCGGCATCGTGAACGAGAACAACGTCGTACTCATCGAGGAGTTCCAGTCCTTTGCGAACAGATTCGGCACGAGTCGCTCCGCCAGCGACAATGACATCGGCGCCTTCGCCAATTCCGCGGTAGTCCTCGGGCACAACGCACACCACGTATTCAGCGACCGAGCGACAGAGTCGAACGCTTCGCTCGGCGACGGTCTCGGGACCAACGAAAGCGAATTGCTTCTCGCCACCAAAACGGGTGCCGCTTCCAGCGGCCACAACCACGGCCGCGCAACGCATGATTACGGCAGCGCTGCAGCCAGCTTGGCTTCTGCTGCCTCGGTGTCCACGTTGAGTGCGAAGGTGAGTTCTGATACCAAGATTTGACGAGCACGGGTCAACATGCGCTTTTCACCAGCACTGAGACCCTTGTCCTTGTCACGGATTGAAAGGTTTCGAACTACTTCGGCGACTTGGTAGATGTCACCGGAACGAAGCTTCTCGGAGTGGTTCTTGAAGCGACGTGACCAGTTGGTGGGCATGCGTGCTTCCTTCTTGCGGAGCACAGCAAAGACTTCCTCGACCTCTTCGTCGTTGATCACTTCGCGTAGGCCAACAGTTTCTGCGTTCGCGACGGGAACCATCAAGACCAGGTCGGTGTAGGCCACGCGGAGCTTCAAGTAGTCCTGACGGACGTCAAAAGCGGTCATCTTCTCGACCTTTTCCACAGTGCAGGCACCGTGGTGGGGGTAGACGAGTCGATCGCCTTTCTTGTACTTGCGCTCAGCCATACTGCTCCTAGCTATCCGTAAAGGATGCGAAATGGGGATTAGTTATTTTACCAGAAAATTGGGATTTCCGTACAGAGGCTTACGCCTCCGGTACGGAATCCTCAAAATCAACTGATGGTGGCAATCCGCCGACCGCTTCGAAGGTCAAGTGACGCTCGTCACCCTCGCCAGTTACGTCAACGACGATGGTCTGGCCGGCAATGAACTCCTTGAACAAAATCTTCTCACTCAAGGTGTCTTCGACGTACTGCTGAATGATGCGGCGCAGTGGTCGAGCACCGAGTTCGGGGTCGTAGCCCTTCTCGGCCAAGAATCCCTGGGCGCCAACGCTGAGCTCGAGGCCGAGACCCTGAGTCTTCAACTGGTCACGCAGACGAGTAATGAAGAGTTCGGCGATCTGCATGACCTCTTCCTTGGCGAGCTCGTGAAAGACGATGGTGTCGTCAATACGGTTCAAGAACTCGGGACGGAAGTGAGCCTTCAGAGCCTGGTGGACCTTTTCCTTCATGCGCTCGTGGTTGACTTCGCCACTGTCCTTGGCGAAACCAATGGCCGCCTTGCGCAGGTCGGAGGTTCCGAGGTTGGAGGTCATGATCAGAATCGTGTTCTTGAAGTCAACCTGACGTCCCTGGGAGTCGGTCAAGCGACCATCTTCCAAGATCTGGAGCAGAGTGTTGAAGACATCGGGGTGAGCCTTTTCGACTTCGTCGAAGAGCACGACCGAGAAGGGCTTGCGGCGAACCGCCTCGGTCAACTGACCACCTTCGTCGTAACCGACGTATCCCGGGGGCGAACCCACGAGACGCGATACCGAGTGCTTCTCCATGTACTCCGACATGTCGAGCTGAATGAGCGCCGACTCGTCGTCAAAGAGGAACTCAGCCAAGGTCTTAGCGAGCTCGGTCTTACCAACACCAGTTGGTCCGAGGAAGATGAATGAACCGGCGGGACGCTTGGGGTCCTTAAGACCTGCACGAGTACGACGGATCGCACGCGAGAGCGAGATAACCGCTTCGTTTTGTCCGATGATGCGCTTGTGCAACTCGTCTTCCATGCGCAGCAACTTCGAAGTTTCCTCTTCGGTGATGCGGTAGACGGGAATGCCGGTCCAGTTAGCGAGTACTTCGGCGATGGTCTCTTCGTCCACGAGATCGAAGGTCTTTCCGCCACTGGCCTTGGTCTCGGCGTCGAGCTTTTCGGTTTCGAATTCGATTTCGCGCTCGCGCTCTTCGAGAATCTTGGCCTGCTCGAGGTTGCCGCTCTCCATGGCCGATTCTTTGTCGGCGCGGACGCGCTTTAACTCTTCTTCGAACTGCTTGCTGGCTGGTGGTACCTCGAGGCGGCGAATACGCAGACGCGCACCGGCTTCGTCCAAGAGGTCAATAGCCTTGTCTGGCAAGAAACGGTCAGCGATGTAGCGGTCGGCCAAGTTGGCGGCCGCGATCAAAGCCTGGTCGGTGATCTTGACGGCATGGAATTCTTCGTAGACCTCACGAAGTCCCTTCAAGATTTCGATGGTGTCAGCAACTGAAGGCTGTTCGACCTTGACGGGCTGGAAGCGACGCTCGAGAGCGGCGTCCTTTTCGATGTACTTGCGGTACTCGTCAATGGTGGTCGCACCAATGGTCTGGAGTTCACCTCGAGCGAGCATTGGCTTCAAGATAGAAGCCGCGTCAATCGCACCCTCAGCAGCGCCCGCACCCACGAGGGTGTGGATTTCGTCGATGAAGAGGATGATGTCGCCACGAGTGCGAATTTCCTTCAAGACCTTCTTCAAGCGCTCTTCGAAGTCACCGCGGTAGCGTGAACCAGCCACGAGTGCACCGAGGTCCAAGGTGTAGAGCTGCTTGTCGGTCAAGGTAACGGGAACTTGTCCCGAAACAATCTTCTGGGCGAGACCTTCGACGATGGCGGTCTTACCAACACCGGGCTCACCAATCAACACGGGGTTGTTCTTGGTGCGGCGAGAGAGAATCTGCATGACGCGCTCTACCTCTTTGTCACGACCAACGAGTGGGTCGAGTTTGCCGTCACGGGCACTTTGGGTCAGGTTGCGACCGAACTGGTCGAGTACTGCCGATCCACCGTCACCGGAGCTGTCGCCCTTGGACGATGATCCGGCGCTTGCGCTGGAGTTCTTTTCGCCACCTTGTCCACTCATCATGGAGATGACTTGGCTGCGAACACGAGTCATGTCAGCGCCGAGGTCAGACAAGACCTGGGCCGCTACCCCTTCGCCCTCACGGACGAGACCAAGCAACATGTGCTCGGTGCCGATGTAGGAGTGACCAAGTTGCAGGGCTTCACGCAGTGAAAGCTCCAGCACCTTCTTGGCGCGTGGGGTGAAAGGTGGTGATCCGGGTGAGGGGTTGGCGTTGGAGCCAATGGCCTCTTCGACCTTCTCGCGGACGGTTTCGTAGGAGATATCGAGCGCATCCAGGGCCTTGGCGGCGACGCCTTCGCCCTCTTTAATGAGGCCCAAAAGGATGTGTTCGGTACCAATAAAGGCGTGGTTGAGGTCTCGAGCCTCTTCTTGGGCCAAAACCAGAACGCGTCTGGCGCGGTCAGTAAATCTCTCGAACAATGGAGTTCCTTTGTTTCTTTCTTGAAGTCATTGTATAGGTGCTGAGTGACAGCCCCATCAGCCGAGATTTACAGGCATTTCGCCTGTCCTAAGGTGGAGGGGTGAATCCGCACGAGCACCTCCAACTCCCCAAGGTGGAAGAGGACCTCGTCCTTCTTGAAGAAAAGCTGGCCCAGTCGGTTTTGTTCGGCGATCCCTACCTGGACCAGGTCACGACTCACCTCATTTACGCCGGAGGCAAGCGCCTGCGTCCACTGCTCGCCGTGGCCTCGGCAACAGGTGGCGAGCGAAACGCCACCAACGACGACCTCATGGGCGGCATCGCTCTCGAACTCATGCACCTCGCTTCGCTGTATCACGATGACGTGATGGATGAAGCCGAAGTTCGTCGCAATGTCGACAGTGTTAACGCTCGATACGGCAACTTGATCGCCATCGTCGCCGGTGACTACCTGATGGCTCGCTCGGCCGCGATTGCCGCTGACCTCGGAACCCAAGTCGCGAGTTTGCTCGCCAATACTTTGGCCTCACTCACCCGCGGCCAGGTATCTGAGGTGCGAACTGCATTCTCCACGGACCGGACCGAGGCTGATTACTACGAAGCAATTGAGGGAAAGACTGCCTCACTTATGGCTTCATCATGTCGCGTGGGTGCCATCACTTCTCGGCGTAGCCAGAATGAAGTCGAAGCCCTCACGACCTTTGGTCGTTGCTTTGGCATGATCTACCAACTTCGAGACGACATCATGGACATGACCGCAACTGACGGTCAACTTGGTAAGCCCGCCGGTCAAGACCTGCAAGAGGGTATCTACAACCTGCCCGCACTCTTCGCCTTAGCTGACCCCGAAAAGGGCCCAGAACTCAAGGCCATGTTGGGTAAATCCCTGGATGATGCCGAACGCGAGAAGGCTCGCCAACTCGTTGTTTCAACCGCCGGAATCAAGAAGACCATCGAGGCGGCCGAACAATTCCTCGAAGAGGCTGAAGTCGCGCTGTCGAAGATCTCAGACGAAAAGCTGCGCGTTGGTTTCAGTGCGCTAATTAGCTCACTGCTGCAAGACCTGCCCGCGTACTAGCCATCAACCCACTTCTAGCTCAAGAGGGTGATTCGATGTGCTCTGAGCCCGAAGAATGTGAAATAACTAGCTAGGTGCTAATTCACTTTCGGTCTTGTTGCCATGACTGACCGCAGGGTTCGAATAGAACGGGGCTCGCCCGACACGGGATGAAATAAAACTCAGCACAAGTCCGAAGAGCGCAAAGCCAAAACCGAAGATTAACTCCACTCCGTTCAATGCATTTGTGGCTAGTTCATAAATAATTATGAAGGCCATGAACAGAGCACCAAAGCCCGGCAAGATTCCCCCAAGAATGAAGTTTTTCGCGCTCGAAGTGACTGAGTGGCGATAACACCAAATTGCTGTTACTGCGGTTAGCAAGTAGAACATCGCGGCCATCAGTCCTAGGGTGCTCACGACATCGCTTAGGGCCGTGCCAATTGAGCCAACTAGTGTCGATCCCCAGAGGAAGACAATGTTCATAAGCCCCACCAGAACCGTCGCGTTCATTGGAGTACGGTACTTCTTATTCACCTGGCTAAACCAACTCGGAAAGACACGGTCTCGGCCCATAGCGTACGAAATACGCGAAGCGCTGACGATGGCTGCTTGCAGGGAGGCCAGAGTACCCCCCAAGACGGCAACAATCATTACGTTCTTCCAGAATCCTCCCCCAATGCGGTCACCGACGAAGGCCAGGATATTGCCCGCGTGGGCTTGAATAGCGGCGTTCGACGCGACTCCCTGAAGTGCGAGGACCCCAACGGTGTAAACGACAAAAAGTAGAATTACACTCGTCAAAGCGGCGTTTCCTGCCCGGCTACCCTTTACCTCTTCACCCATGTACGCCGCGGTATCCCATCCGGAATACAAAAAGATTGAAATCAAAATTCCCGCGATAAGGGCATGGAAGCCGCCCGCTCCGCTCAGGGTGAACCACGAAGATGAAATCTTGACGGCGTGCTGCAAATGGTTGGTGTAAATCAAGAACACCGCAGCTATGGAGAATCCCGCCAATGCGACGTATTCAAAAATCGCCCAGCCCCATTGGAAACGGGCCGACGCTTTTGCACCGACCGCAGCAACAAGTAGTACGAGTATGTCAAGGGCTGTTCCCACTGCCGCCGTGTCGTAGCGATTATTTGCGGCCGCATTTGAAAAGAAACTCAATGTATACGAACCCAAAATTGGGGTGAGGCTTACGGTGCCAATTGTGTAGTACATCAACATGATCCAGCCCGAAAAGAAACCAGCGTGTGGGTTGATCACTCGGCCGACCCAGGAGTACGTTGCGCCGGCGCTGGGCTGCCACGCGTTGAGGCGCTGGTAGCCAATGGCGATACCAATCATTGGAATGAAACAAATCACAATCGGCAAGAAGCCGGCGTACATAACGGCCACCATGATCGCGGCCAGGCCCGCGGCAATACTTTGGGTTGGTCCAGAACTAGCCATGGCAATAATCACCGTGTCGGCAACCCCCAAGGCATCTGCCTTAAGTGTGTGCGGTGACGTTCCAGCAGGTTTCGTCATTTCAATCCCCCTTGTGTACCTCTAACCACTCTCGCAGGAGTGCCCACTCGTGATGAACATGCTACATTTGTTATGTCATTATGTTGACTTTAGGAGAACCATGACCGAGACCTATCTGCACCCCGAGCGTTACGCGAAATCGGCGGCCTTGTACAAAAAAGCTCTCGAGTTCATCCCTGGCGGAGTGAACTCCACCGCCCGCGCGGCTTTCTCTGGGTGGCAGCCCCACCCAATTTTCGCTGACTACGGCACAGGTTCGCACCTCTTTGATGCCGATGGTAATGAATACATCGACTACCTATTGGGTCTCGGGCCCGCGATTTTGGGCCACCGTCCCACTTCGGTTACCGAAGCGGTCAGCCAGCGTATTCATGAAAACGGCACCGTCTTCGCGATGGCCACCGCATTAGAAATTGATCTGGCGCAGGCGGTGGTGGCGGCAATACCCTCAGTTGAGACCGTGCGTATTTTAAACACCGGTACTGAGGGGGTACTTTACGCGCTGCGCCTTGCTCGAGTTTTTACTGGCCGAAAAAAAGTTGTTCGCTTTGAAGGGCAGTACCACGGGTTTTCCGATGGGATCTACTGGTCGAAACACCCAGACTTAAAGCAGGCCGGTACTGACGAGCACCCCATTGCTCTGCCGCAGGGTCCAGGGGTTCCCGCTGAGTTTGGGGAATCACTCATTATTGCGCAGTGGAACGACCTAGGCGCTATTGAGGATATCTTCGAAAAGCACGGTGATGACATTGCCTGCATCATCACTGAACCAATTATGTGTAACACCGGCTGCATCTTGCCCGAGCCTGGATATCTCGAAGGTCTACGTGAAATAACGACGCGCTACGGTGCCGTACTGATTTTCGATGAAGTCATCACTGGTTTCCGCATCGCCCTCGGTGGCGCGCAAGCCAAGCTTGGCGTTACCCCAGACCTGACGGTCATGGCCAAGGGCCTCGGTGGTGGATTCCCCGTTGCCGCTCTGGGTGGTCGGCGCGACATTATGGACCTCGCGACCCATGGGAAAGTCTCAATTGCTGGAACATACTCAGGCAACGCCATTGCGGTCTCGGCGGGCGTCGAATCGATGCGTTATTTGAAAGAAGAGGCCGACTACGAGGAGCTCTATCGTTTGTCAGACAAGTTGCGCGAAGGTTTGAGCAAATTGATAACGGAGAAGGGAATTCAGGGCTATGTTGTGGGCCTCGGACCGGTTTATCAGGTCTGGTTTGCTGACGCGCCAATCCGAAACTACCGTGACGCCGCGCGCCATGCCCGTGAGGACTTGTTTCGAATTTGGTGGGAAGAAATGCTCGATCGTGGCATATTGTTCCACCCCGGCCATTTGGAGAATCTCTTCTTGTCCTTTGCCCACACCGAAAAAGATATCGACGAGACGCTGGCTGCCGCCAGCGACGCCCTCGACGCGTTAGTAGTCCGGTCACGCGACCTTATTCGATAAAGTCACCATTTAACAATGGAAACAACACAGAGCATTCTGGCAATTGACCTGGGGACCTCTCGGGTCAAAGTAGCCCTCATAGGTGAATCGCTCGAAACCGTGGCCTCTACCTCGGAGAGTTACCCAACCCTCACTGCTGAACCTGACCAAGCCGAGCAGCGAGTTGACGATTGGCTGGCGGCTATACGTACTGCCACTGCGCGCTTAACTGCAGAACACTCCAGTGTTTCAATTTTGGCAGTGACCCTTACTGCGCAAATGCCAACTCTGGTGGCACTCGATAGTGACCGAAAAGTCATTGGAAACGCAATTACTTGGCAAGACTCTCGAGCCGACTCCCTCGTTGATGAATTGCTTACCACCGAGCAGAAACTCACCATAAGTCAAGTAGCGGGAACTCCCATCGATGGTCGTTACATAATCCCCATGCACCTGCTGCGCCTGTCAAGCAAAGACTACAAACCCACGCTTCTACTTTCGGCGAAAGATTATCTCTTTTACATATTGACTGGTGAGTTTGTCACCGATCCCTCTACCGCATCTGGGTTTGGAAACTACGATCTCGTGGGTGAAACTTGGAACCCTAATCTCACGTCGCTGTGGGACATTTCTATCTCCCTGCTCCCCGAGATTCGCTCTTCTGATTATTCCCTGCCTCTAATTGAAACGGGTACGGCGCTTGTGCCTGGATTAATCACGGGCACACCGGTCTACCTTGGGGCTGCCGACTCGGTCTGCGCACATCACTTCGTTGAGCGCCACTTCACCAAGGCAATTTCAATCATCGATGGTTCTTCAACGGTAATCATGGCGTCGAGTGTTCCTGGGCACAATTTTCAGGGGCAAGTCCTGCGTTCCCCACTAGTCGACGCCAGTCAATCGGGCATCGAAATGGACTTACTCGCGAGTGGCTCTTCCATTGCATGGTTAGCCGGACTCCTCGCGCTAAGTCCCAGCGAACTCGAAGAGCTGGCGCTCGCACACGCAGACATGGCTAACGCTGCCACTCGGCTGTATCCGTATTTGGCGGGTGGCGAACAGGGGGCCCTATGGAGGACGGACCTGTTGGGCAGTATTCAGGCCATTTCTCTCTCGACCAGTCGAAACGACCTCGCCCTGGCGGTTTTCGAGGGAATCGCATTCGAGACCTTGCGATGTCTGCGCTTACTCCAAAACCCTTCGACTCCTCGGACCGTCGTAGCGCTTACCGGTCGAAATAGCCGAGGTCTGGGGCCAGCCATTTTGTCCGCGCTGCTTGGCTCACCAGTGATTGCTATTGGTCAACAAAGCCCGTCACTTCTTGGCGCAGCCCTGATTGCTCTCGATGGCCTGGGTCTCGGCCACAAAATTAGTGGTTCAGCTATCGGTAGTGACTCGCTTCCGAATCTTGACCTGCACTACGTCAAGGGGTTGGCCGAAAAAGCCGAACGTTATTTCCAGAATTCGCCCGCCTAATGAAGATCATCGCCGCCGCCGCCGATGAATTCGCCCGTCTCTCGAGTGCTTACATCATTGAGTGCGTAAAAAGGAATCCCACCCTTTCCCTTACTACCCCCACCGGAAGTACGCCGATTTCTACCTACGAGAGACTTCGCCATGAAGCCAAAGTGGGGAACTTTAATTTGCATGACGCCACCGTTTTTATGCTTGACGAATACACTGATCTACCGACGTATCCGGAAGGTAGTTTTCAGTCATTTTTGCGTACCCACCTCGGTGATTTAATTTTTAATAATCAAACTACGGTTCACACTCTGGAACCTAATTCCGATGCTTCGCAATGTTCACACTATGACTCTCTTCTCAATTCCGTTAACGGACTTGACTTAGCAATTGTTGGTGTTGGTCGAAATGGACATATCGGGTTCAATGAGCCCGGCACTTCGCCACAATCGAACACTCACATTATTGAACTCAGTACCAACACACTCGAAGCAAATTTCAAAGGCACCCCATCTACCCTGCGCCCCCGTCACGCCATTACCATCGGGATGGCCGATTTGATCGCTGCCAAGTCGGTCTTAATGTTGGTGGCAGGAGACAAGCGGCAGGTGGTAAACCAGTTGCTTCAAGAAGCCGTGAACCCGGAAGTTCCCGCAACCTATTTGCAAGACCACCCAGATTTCACTTTGATTGTCGAACAGACGCTGCTCGACTAGCTACATAGTGACCGGGTCGGCACTCAACGATGAGTGCAGGCGGAAAGCGAAGCGACCCGGCACAAAAGTCATTTGAAAACTGTCGAAGGGGGTGCCCGAAGAGGTCATCGAGACTCCGGTGACTTCGATAATGAAACTGCCTGGGCTCAGCCCGAGATCCTTCGATTCATTCGCGCCAGCGGGCCGGGCAATCAATGTTTGCTCCTCTACCGATTCGGTTAATCCGTATTGGGTAGTGAGAATTTTGTACAGAGATTCTTCTCCCACCTTGAAGTGAAGATCCAGATCTGGAGCCAAGATCGAGGGAATGGTGGCTACTTCACGTAGAGCCGGCTCGCCATCAAAGTGCCGCACCCTTATTAATTCCCAAATCTCTGTTCCTTCAGGCACCGAGAGAAGTGCTGCTTCGTTTTCACTCGCTTTGCGCTTTTTTAGTGAAACGAGTTGGGTCTGGAGGCTTACCCCTTGAAGCGCCAGGGTGTCGCGGAGCCCCCCGATAATTGTGGACTGGGTTTGAATACGCGCAGAGCGTAAAAACGTTCCTTTGCCCTGAACTCGGTGCAAGGTACCCGCAGCTACTAACTCAGACATGGCGCGTCGTACCGTCATCAAACTTACGCCAGTCATGCCTGCAATTTCAATCTCGCTGGGCAGACGATCTCCCGGTTGTAGATTACGGTCGGAAATGAGCGTCCGAACGAATTCAATGGTTTTTTCATACAGTGTGATAGTCACTCCTTAGATCCATTGTTTTCGGCACAGTACTTCACTCACTCGATACACGAGAGTACCAACAACCATCACGATTAACTGCTATCACTTCACCCAGTCTCTCAGCGCCAAGTCTCAAGCGCTCGGGTGACTCTTCGGACTCTCCGATTCGAAATTCACTCGGGCCAATTAGTACTAATTGTGACTCGCCATGTGAGGCCTCGATTCCATCGCCTGGCGCTAGAAACAGTTTTCCCTGGCGACTGTAAATTCGAAACTCTGGGTACCAGGGGGAGTAGCTACGGTAATGGCCACACAAGGGGTCGGCTGGTGATGGAGCGCTTCCCTCGCCGAATACTCGCGGGCCGTGGTGCCATTGTGTTGATTGCCCCTCAACGAAGTCAAGGTGAAAACGGCGGAGATCTGGGTGATTGGTGACATACCGCCCATTTTGTAACTGAAAGATATCCCCAGTGCGACCTTGATAATGAACTGCGCAGTAGTTCGAAGTTTGGGTGAAGGTAATAACATCTCCTTCGAAGTCGGCGAAATCACCCAACGCCCGATCCGGAAGTTCCCTCACTTGCGTATCGAAGGTGAGTGACTGTGGCTCTTGTTTCTGAAGCGCTGTTCGTAATTGGGCTAACAAGGCACGCGCAAGAAGGTGCGAAGCTAATGAATTTCCGTTGGCATTGGTGAGGACGCTCACTCCAACCTGCAAATTACAATCCACCAACATGAAGGTGGAGTACCCCACCATGCCTCCCCCGTGACTGACGCAGGTGTGCCCATCGATGAGCTCGACGTTGATTCCATACCCGTATCGACTACTCTCGACAGCAGCCATTCCTTCCAGCAGGTAAATCGGCTCCCCACTCGGTGCCATATCTCCAATGGCCTGAGAAAAGAGATCGGTCGTGAGCGGACCGCCCCTCTCTTCGCCTGAACTGGCATTGATGATTGCCGATATCAGAGCCGCCATGTCTTCACCACTAGCTACAACGTTTCCAGTCGAAGATTCGAGTTCGAACCATACTGCGGGTTCTAATGGGTCACTCGGCACCCACGGCCGGTCTGGATTTGCCGTCCAGTACCCTTTTGCAAGAAGTGGGCGATCAATGTGGCGCACCTCACCTAACGCACTCGTCATGCCTAGGCCTGGGAGCCAGCGATCATTCACTATTTTCGAGCAACGCTGGCCAGTGGCGGTCCGCACTATCTCCCCCAAGAGGAGGTAGCCCACGTTCGAATACCGAAAAGAGTTTTCCCCTCGACGTGGAGCGAAGGATCGTGAGTTAAAGACCTCCGCCGCGTCGTCGGGCAGTGCATCTGAGCCCAGAGCAAAGCCTGCAGTATGGTTTAGCAATTCTCGCAACGTCACCGTTGTTGCGTCGAACTCAAACTCCAACCATGGCAGGAGCTCTTTCAGCGTGAGGTCGAGCCTCAAAGTCCCATCGTTGACTAGTTCAAGAACGACCAGGGCCGTGAAGAACTTACTAATAGAGCCAATTTCGAAGAGTTTTTCGTTAGTCATCGCAATCTTGCGTTCACGATCACAATAACCAAATGGTTGTTCGGTAAGTACGCCTTCACGGTCGGCAAAAGTAATCACGCCACCCGGTACCGGGTAATACTTCATCGCACCATCTAGTAGGTGCGAGTTACTCGCTAGGGCCTCTCGAGCAGCTACCAATCGCTGTTCACGACTCGAGACGCTTGAACTCACGCGAGTAAATCCTCAATTGCACTGGCCAGTATGTCAACCGTTGAAACAACTTCGGGAATGGAGACCCACTCGTAGGGTGAGTGAAAGTTTCCGCCTAATGGTCCAAGCATCACCGTTGGAGTACCCATCTCTTGCATCAATGCTGCATCGGTCCAAGCGTTAAGACCAACCTCCTCGAGAGGGTGACCAAGGTGCTGCGTTGCAGCTCGATGAAGACTGGCTAATAGAGGTTCGGCGCCCTCGCTCATGAATGGGCTCCGGTTGAGGCGCACAATGACCTCTCCACGCATGCCAGGCAGTACCCCCTCAACCTCACGCAGTATTCCCTCAATCTCGCGGACACGGTCATCGAGCGTTTCTCCAGGCTGCGTACCAATTTCAATACCTAAAGTGGCGATGCTCGGATAGGTGGCGTAGTCGGTGCCACCTTGAATCGTGCCGGTGTGGAAAACTGTCTGGCCATTCCTTGGCGCGGGTGCAATTTTAAAATTTTTGATGTCGTGAGCGTGCAACCGAGTAATCACTTCAGAAAGTCCAACAATGGCGTCTACGCCTTGATCTGGCGTTGAACCGTGTGCGGCCTTACCGTGGACAACTACGTCAATCCAACCAAACCCTTGATGCTCTACAACGACCTTAGGGAGAGCGTCAGCTTCAATCACAATTGCGAAGTCGTACCTTTTGGTTTTAACGAGATGCTCCGACCCGATGGACACTCCTTCTTCGTCGGCCACGAGCGCAATGGTCACATCACCTCGTAGGGCGGGCACATTTGTGGCCAAGTGACGAAGCACCAGCAGGGCAATAGCGCAGCACCCTTTATCGTCACCGGAGCCGAGCCCGAAGAGCCGATCTCCATCGAGTTTTGGCACCAGTGCCTCATCCGGCCAGCCCGCGTAACCAACGGTGTCAGCGTGAGCATTCAAACAAATTGATGGTCCACCACCGGTGCCGCGCAGGGTGGCCAGAAAATTCATTCGGCCAGGGGCAATTTCTTGCACTTCGATCTCTACCGGTACGCCTTCGAGCCACTTAGTGAAATAGGCGGTGACCTCGGCCTCACCCGCACCGCCCGCCACTAACCACGGGGTGACCGAGTCAATTCGGACTAAGTCGCTAATCATTTCAATAACTTCTTCAGTGCTGACGATACTCATGGGGTCCTTTTCTTACTTGACTTCGTCGGTGAAGTGACATGCGGCACTGTGGTCACGACGGGCGATTTCACCCTTTTTAATCACACGTAACCTAGGGTCTTCACTCCGGCAAGATTCCGGTTTCCCTAGTTCAACGTATTTAGGACAGCGCGGGTGAAAACGACACCCCGTGGGGACTGCGGCGGCCGAGGGGGCTTCGCCCTTGAGCACTGAGGCAGCGGCACTTATCGTGGTGTCACCATCTTGAGATGCGTTAAGCAAAGCCTGGGTGTAAGGGTGAGCCGGGTTTTTGACAAGTACTTCAGAGGGTCCAGTTTCAACAATCCGCCCCAGATAAACAACCGCGATTCGGTCGGCCACCACCCAAGCAGTTGCCAAGTCATGGGTTATAAACAGGTACGAAACACCGAGTCGGTCACGCAAATCCATCATGAGGCGCAAAATTCCAGCGCGGGCCGAAACGTCCAACATCGAAACTGGCTCGTCCGCGACCACAAGTGCGGGGCTCAGGACCATTGCCGAAGCGATCGCCACACGTTGTCGTTGACCGCCTGACAACTCGTGGGGAAAGTTTTCCGAAAGTCGCTCGGGTGGATTTAGCTGCGCCATTCGAAGCGCTTCGAAAACCAACTCTTTACGCTCCCCGGCAGAGTTTCCCACTTTATGGATAGTGAGCGGCTCAGATACTGCCTCCATCACTGTTTGCCGAGGGTCAAGAGAGCCAAACGGATCTTGGAAAATCATTTGAATTCGTCGCCGAGCACGTTGGAGTGCCCGTCCGTGGATTGTTGCGAGGTCCAGACCGTCAGAAATAATTTGGCCCGATGTCGGTTTGATCAAACGCATAACCGCCATCGCGATAGTCGACTTTCCGCAGCCCGATTCACCCACTAGAGCTACTATTTCGCCCCGTACGATTTCGAATGACACGCCATCAACAGCGCGCACAATCTTCTTCTTTGACTGACGACCGCCACTTTCGAACCGAACGACAAGATCAGAAACACTTAGTACGGTATCGTTCGTCGGATTCATATCTTTCATACTCATGACGCGCTCCGTACCGATAAGTGGCAAGTGACACTGTGGCCCGGGGTGATGGTAACTGTGGGTGGAGTTTGCGTTCGACAAATTTCCATCACTTCAGGGCATCGGGCGGCAAAACGACATCCAGTAATTGGTTTTGAAAGATCCGGCGGGTTTCCTGCTAGGCCTGGCGCCAATATTCGTTCACCGCTGAGGTCGGGGTGAGCCCCCATCAAAGCTCTGGTGTACGGATGTGCTGCTGTGACTACGCCATTTTTTCGTCTTAAGACTGTGTCGGTAGGCCCAGACTCAACAATCACGCCGGCGTACATCACCACGATACGATCACAAACCTTCTTGATTGCCGAAAGGTCGTGCGAAATCATCACCAGGCTTAAATTCTCTTGGCTTCGAAGTTCGCCCAAGAGAGCGAGAATCTGGGCCTGGCTAATTACGTCGAGTGCGGTCGTGGGTTCATCGGCGATGAGCAGTGAAGGGCGGCACGCTAGTGACATTGCAATCATTGCTCGCTGGCGCATTCCCCCGGAAAACTCGTGGGGATAGCTCTTGGCGCGACTTGGGGAGATTCCGACTAATTCAATAAGCTCCAGCACTCTCGCGTAGGCGTCATCCTTCGAGGTTTCTGGCTCGTGAGTTTGGATTGCTTCGAGGATCTGCTTATCGATTCGGTGCACGGGGTTAAGTGCGTTCATCGCACCTTGGAACACGAACGCCACTGACTTCCATCGAAGGTGGTTCATCTCTTCTTCGCTGCGCCCAATCAGCGACTCACCATTTAGAACAATGTGTCCATCACTGACAGATGCGTTGGCGGGCAATAACAAAGGCACTGACAGCCCTAGCGTCGTCTTTCCACAGCCTGATTCTCCAACGATTCCGACCGCTTCTCCCGCTTCGATTTCAAGAGATACATGATCCACGGCGCGAACACTCCCCTGACCGAGTCGGTAATCGATGGTGAGGTCACTAATACGGAGCACGCTCATCGGACACCTCGACGAAGGGGGTTCATGACTCGATCAAGCGCGTGACCAATGAGTGAAAAGGCCAGCACCATGACTACGATGCCAACACCCGGAGTCAAGGTGTACCACCACGCTCCAGAGCTCATGGCTCCAGAATTGAAAGCGTTGTGAAGCATTGTGCCCCACGAAACTTGGACGGGGTCACCGAGTCCCAGGAAGGCCAACGCAGCTTGCGCCAGGATCGACCCTGACAGAACTAGCACAAGATTGGCAAAGATCAGCGGCGTGACATTGGGCAAGATGTGCTTACTCATAATTCGCCAATCTCCCGCCCCGAGTGACCGGACACGCATAACGAGCGGTCTCTCACGCAGCGACAGCACCTGCGAGCGAATAATGCGCGCCGTCTGTGGCCAACTAGTCAAACCAATCACCAGACTCGTTATCAAGATGCTCTGACCAAAGAGCGCAGCTAGAACGATGATTAGTGGCAGAGTCGGCAACACCAAGAAGAAATCTGTGATTCGCATTAACACCGTGTCTCGCCATCCGGCGTAGTAGCCCGACACCATTCCGAGTCCGGCTCCAAGCACCATGGCAATCACTGTTGCCGATACGCCTACGTACAGCGAGATTCTTCCGCCTAAGAGGAATTGTCGGAATACGTCTTGGCCCAGTTCATTTGTTCCCATCCAGTGGGCCCCAGTTGGAGCTTGGAGGATTGAAGCCGCGGAGGCTCCAAAAGACTGACCATCGAAGGGAAAGAGTACGGGTCCGAGGAAAATAGTTAAGAGAATGCCGAGCAGGGTAAGGATTCCAACGCGGCCCATCGTGTCGCGCCACACCTCACGCCAAACGCCAGGCCGGCTCGTGCTCGGAGTTACTTCAGCATCTCGGTCCTCTACCGCCATGAAATCGTCATTCATTAGTTATTCCTTACTCGCGCGTCGAGAACTTGGTAGAGAATGTCACTTATAAAGTTGGTAGCAATTACGGCAATGGCGAATAACAAGAAACATCCCTCGAGTACGGGGTAGTCACGCTGCTCAACTGAGTTATAGATGAGCAGACCCATGCCGGGCCACGAAAACACCGTTTCGACCTGAATGGCGCCACCTAACACCATTCCCACGTAGAGAGCGGTAGCGGTAACGATGGGTAGCAACGCATTTCGCAAGGCGTGGTGCCATACGATTACCTTTTTCGCTACACCTTTGGCTCTCGCGGTAACCATATAGTCATCAACCATGACGTCCACCATGGAGTTTCGGGTGATCAGCGAGAACTCTGCGGCATTGACCAACATCAAGGTCAGCGCCGGCAGGATCAAATGCTTAGCAACATCTAAGAGGTGGCCCAACCACCCAACAGTGAGGCCAGGTGTTTCAATGCCCGAAATTGGCAGCACGTGGGTCCAAACTCCGGTCACAAAGATCAAAATCATTCCGGTAAAAAAGTCCGGCATACTCCATAGCGTCAAGCTGGTCACCGTAATGGTGGTATCGGTGAGGGAGTTTGCGCGCGAAGCTGCTTTCACCCCGAGCCAAATTCCAATGAATACAGTTATCACTGTGGCTGTGCCGACCAACAGCACGGTGTTTCCAACCGCAGCTCCGAGTACCGTCGTGACTGGTTTGCGATAGGTGTAGGAAAAGCCCAAGTCGCCCTGCACCATGTTTTTCAAGTAGATGAAATACTGCGTCAAGAGGCCGTGATTTAATCCGAATAATTTAGTTAGCGAAGCTTTGGCTGCGGCATCGTAGTGACCCGATCGTGCGAGCAATTGCACCGGGCTACCCGGTAAAACGTGGAACAGTAGAAAATTGAATGAAACAGTCAGGTAGAGTGTCACGACTAGGGTCGAGAGCTTTCTGACAAAGTACCGAGCGTTCATTGTGAATTTCCGACAGAATTAACGCTTTAGCGTCTTCACTTGGGCTTAACGGTCAAATAGTTCGAACGGGTGAAGTTGTACACCACTCCCCCGCGCATTTCTTTCCAGCCCTGCCACGTGTCCGTACGGTACGCTTGCAACTTACTCTGGTACCACATGATGCAGTACGCGGCGTCTTCGTAGAACATTTTCTGCGCCTGGTGAACCAAGTTAATTCGTTCGGCTCGATTCGTGGCGACTGCTTGTTGAGCGTACAACGCGTCGTAGGCTGCATTTGAGTAAAAGACATCATTGTTTCCGCCAATTTGGCTCGCGAGATCAATGCTCAGCAGGTAATCCGGATCGGGGTTATTCGCGTCCCATCCCCAAATAAAGATGTCCCAGTCTGGAGCGGCGCTGTTGTAAACAATGTTGCCCAACGTTGTCGAGTCCAGCGTCTCGAGCGTTAATGAAATACCGACCGCCTTCGCCGCCTTGACAAAGATCTGTCCCGCCAGAACATCTTCGTCTGTGGTCTGAATGACGATGAGGCGGAAGTGAAGAGGTTTGCCATGTTTGTCCACTCGAATTCCGTTCGAGCCCACCCGATAGCCGGCTTTTGCGAGCATTTTTTTTGCCTTCGCCGGATTGTTATCAAACTGTTGGTTCTTTGGAATATTCTCATGCCAATCTCCAAAGGAGGGAGGTAATTGAACACTTCCGGGGAGCCCGTGTCCCGCTAGTGCAAGGGCGACCAATTGGGCTCGGTTAAGCGAATAACTCAACGCTTGACGGACGGTCTTGTCCAGCAGGAGGGGGTTCCCCTTCGAAGTCTTGGCTTTGGAAACGTTGAACCCAATGTGGTGAAAGGAGAACGACTCCATTTCTGCGGCTTTGACTCCCGGCTTCGATTTGAGTCCATTCCATAAGACCGCTGGAACTTCAGTCAAGATATCCACGGAACCCGAGGCGAGACTCTGAGTCATAACGTCTGCGTTTGCGAATTCATTCCAAATAATTCCCGCGGCGTGGGGAGCTGCGCCCCACCATTTGGCATTGCGCACAACCTGTACGTACTGACCAGTGGCCCATTTCTTGAATTGATAGGGCCCGCTACCCACTGGCTTCGGGTTGGTATTGCTTTGGATTTGCGAAGAACTCATCGAACCCCAAATGTGTTGAGGAACGATAAAGACCGCCAAAGCTGGATCGAATGCTTGTGGCTTCTTGTAGGTGATGGCAACGGTGTGAGTATCGACAACACGACTTGAGAGGTACTCTCCCAAGCTCCACGCTGCTTGACCCAGATTGTTCTTGGCGGTGGTATCAAAGGTGAATTTCACGTCAGCGGCGGTAACTGGTTTACCGTCGTGCCACGTCGCGTTAGGTCGCAGCTTGTAGGTGAAAGTCTTACCATCGGCACTCACCGTGTGGCTTTGCGCTAATCCAGCGCTGGGCTTTAGATTGACATCGTATTCGAGCAAGGTGTCGTACATCAATGAAACAATCTCGAAGGAGGCGGACGACGTGAAGGTGAAAGGGTTGAGCAGGTCCGGCGGCGTAGTCCATCCAACTCGCAAGATTCGTTGTGCACTCGAAGTTGTCGCCCCAGCTGAGTGCACCGGTCCCGAAAGAGCAGCAATCCCCACGGCTCCAGCCGAAACTGCGCCAATCGTCAAAAACTGACGCCTAGAGATCCCCTGTGCCTGTAGCGCTTCAACTTTTTTACTCATCAGTTCCCCCAAACTTGAATTCGGACCAAATCAACATCTATTTAGTCACCCTAGGTCATTATATTGACAGTATTTTTCCTAACAGGTAGCCTCTAGTGAGTTACCGGGCCGTCTGGTCCCGACCCTAACCGGGGTCCAAAAAGGGTACCTAGCGGAGGAACAAGAGTGGCCAAGCCCCAGTTCGATACTCCCGCTCTCGTCCTCGACCTAGATCGGCTCGAGGCCAATATCGCCGAAATGGCACGAGCCTGCGCCCAAGCGGGCGTTCGGCTTCGCCCTCATACCAAGACTCACAAAATGCCAGAAATTGCCAAGCTCCAAGTGGCGGCCGGGGCACAGGGAATTACCTGCGCAAAATTGGGTGAAGCCGAGGTGATGGCCAACGCAGGTATCGACGATATTTTGATTGCGTATCCAATCTGGGGTGAAGACAAACTCCGCCGTCTGGCACGACTCCGTGAGAGTGCTCGCGTCATCGTGAGCCTCGATTCAGTAGAGGTGGCCGAAGGTCTCAGCCGCTTCAGTACAGATCAGGAACCCCTTGAAATCTACTTTGAGATTGATACCGGCCAACACCGAATGGGCTTACCCCCAACCGTGGAGACCGCAGAGTTGATTGCTCGAATCAATGATTTATCAGCTGTGAGGGTTGTCGGACTTATGACTCACGCCGGTCATGCCTATAAGGCCCGTACTGAGGACGAGGCTCTAAGCGTCGTCATGCGAGAACTAGAAGACCTCACTTCAGTACAACGACGCTGCCTCGACCTAGGTGTTCCCCTCACTGAGTTAAGTGTTGGTTCAACTCCGTCTGTTCGACGAGAACTTTCGATTGCCGGGATTACTGAAGTGCGCCCGGGGACATACGTATTCAACGACACCACCATGATGGATCTGGGTGTAGCCGAGGAGGAAACCTGCGCTCTGCACGTTGTGGCGACCGTAGTAAGCCGACCGCGCGAAGACCGGTTTGTCGTCGATGCGGGTACCAAGTCGCTCACCTCCGACGGTGTTGGTCGTGCCGATTGGATCAAAATCAGAAACAGGGCCGACCTGGCTATGGAGTTCTTAAGCGAAGAGCACGGCGTTGGTACTCTCTTGGAGAGCTCCGGATACCTAGAAATTGGTGACCAGCTGGAGTTAATACCTTCTCACGCTTGCCCCGTAGTCAACCTTTTCGATGAGGTGCTCTTACTTCGCGCTGGCTCCGTTGTTGACCACTGGCGAGTGGCGGGCCGAGGCAAGTCCCAATAGACGAACTGTCGTCGCACAGTCTGTCCGCGAGTGGACCGGGGCACTAGTCGCGAACCGGCTTAAGGGTCGGGAAGGCGATGACCTCTTTAATGTTGGACTCGTCGGCAATCAACATCGACAAGCGGTCGATGCCCACGCCCAGTCCCGCGGTGGGGGGAAGTCCCCACTCGAGGGCCTTGATGTAGTCCTCATCAATCGACATCGCCTCATCATCACCGGCCGCGGCCAGTCGAGCCTGCTCTTCAAAACGAGAGCGCTGATCGACGGGGTCATTGAGTTCGGTAAAGCCGTTGGAGAGTTCACGACCAGCGGCGTAGGACTCAAAGCGCTCGGTCAGCTCCGAGTCCACCTGGTGACGACGAGCCAGCGGCGAAATCTCAACGGGGTGTTCGGTGACAAAGATCGGGTCCCACAACGTGGGCTCGGCGGCATCTTCGAAGAGCTCACTCAAACAACGTCCAGGTCCCCACGAGGCGTGCACCGCAACACCGCGAGCTTCGAGCAACTTCGCCAACTGTTCACGGGGCGTGTGCACCGATACCTCTTCGCCAATGGCGTCACTCGCCAGTTGGGCCATCGTGCGACGCTTCCAGGGGGCCTTTAGTGACAAGGGGCGTCCCTGGTATTCGAGTTCGGTGGTGCCGAGCACATCCATCGCCACTCCCGCCACCAGCTCTTCGGTGAAGGCCATCATGTCGTCAACGTTCCAGTAGGCCGCGTAGAGCTCGAGCATCGTGAACTCGGGGTTGTGTCGAGGACTCACCCCTTCGTTGCGAAAGACGCGACCGAGTTCAAAGACTCGCTCAAATCCACCCACCACCAGTCGCTTCAACCAGAGTTCGGGAGCGATCCGCAAGAAGAAATCCGAGTCGAGCGCGTTGTGATGTGTCGTAAAGGGGCGAGCGGAGGCGCCGGTCGCAATGGCGTTCAACATGGGGGTTTCCACCTCAACGAAGTCCGCCGCCCAGCAACGTTCGCGCACCGAGCGCACCACTTGGCTGCGCCGTTGCAGGTTGGTGCGGGTGCGCTCATTGGCCCACAGGTCCGCCTCGCGGTGGCGATAGCGCAGGTCGTGGTCGGTAATGCCGGCCCACTTGTCGCCAAAGTTGTGCAGGGCTTCAGCGAGTCGCTCCCACTTGGCAACCTTTACAGAAAGCTCGCCGCGCTTGGTGCGGACAACTTCTCCGGTAATACCCACCCAGTCACCGAGGTGGAGGTTGGAGAATCCCTCAAAGTTTTCCGTTACGGCTTCGAGAGCGAAGAGTTGGATTTCACCTGACGAATCACGCATAGTGGCAAAGGCCAACTTGCCCTGGGTACGCATCAGCATCACGCGACCAGCGACCTTTACGACGGCACCCGTCTCTTCGCCATCGGCGAGGTTGGCGTAGGTGGTCTGGAGGGTCTTGGCGTAAGCGTTGTGATCGAAACGATACGGCGTACTCATGGTG
>Ga0214166_1000367_pt1 | contig 23040 bp, 20 predicted proteins | sample TroBogepilimnion_27_FD_153005 | JGI IMG/M metagenome (GOLD analysis project Ga0214166, IMG submission 153005) | Freshwater microbial communities from Trout Bog Lake, WI - Practice 18AUG2009 epilimnion v3 | ecosystem: Environmental > Aquatic > Freshwater > Lake > Epilimnion/Euphotic zone ...
CTTTAACAGTAGCGTTGACATTCTTTATTAACTCTTCTCTTGTAATTCCTACAAGATCTAAATATTCATAAATTACAGGAGTAAGACTTTCTCCAACACCAATTCCAGGTTTGCTATGATCATATACTAGCGTGACATCTACATTAGATTTCCAATATTTTTTAATATAAGTGGCAGCCATGATACCTGCTGTACCTCCGCCTACAACTAAAATTTTATAAGTCATTTAGTTAAAGCAAACCACGAAGACAAGATATACTTGGTGTCTTTAAGTGGAGGATTGCCCCTGTGTGTATGAGTAAACGAACTAGGAAATATAACAACAGTTCCTTGGCGAGGTGGAATTCTTACACTTTGATGAATAAATTCTGTTTCACCGCCATCATTGATATCATTCAAATAGATAATAATACTTAAAAGTCGATTGGCTTCTTGTATACTGTTTTGTTCATGATGCCACATGTGATAACCCTGACCAGGTTTTGTACGCTGTATCTTAAACGGCAATATTTGTAAATTTTTAGCAAGATGACTAACACCATTTACAGTATCGGCATACGTAGCAATACATTTAGTTACTGCTTGTATTGCAGGTCCTGCTAATTGCCCATTAGTTAACATTCTATTAGTATCTAGTTCTTCTCCTAGATAGTATTGCTGATCATCTTTAGCACTAATAGGAACTTGATCTACTTCTTGACGGTTAATAGTTAAATCATACCCATTTAAATATTCAAAATAAGAACACACTTTATTACAGTATTCTTTTGATAATTCGTTAGGAAAAACTCCAATTAAATTTTCTATAGTTGATGTCATTCAGTATCCTCATAGTGGGAACTAACGCTATTTTTTCCAAGATTACGAACATTAAAATTATAAGCAACGCTAATTCGTTCATCATCGGTTAAATTATTAGGCGTAGTACCATGTATTGTACTACTTCTAAACACAATACACAACCCCTCTTCTGGATCTATACAAGTTTGGGTACTATTATCCACAGTTGGCCCGGTATGATCTGGATCAATTGAGTACATTTGCGGGCACGGATGCATGAACATTAGTTGTCCGCTGCCTTTTGGTGCTCGAGAGTAATATACAGCACTGATAAAGCTATTTGAGTGTACGTGAGGAGGATGCGTAGTTGCTGTGGCTGTACTAATATTAGCCCAACTATCAGCAATATACAATTCGTTGAACTCTATATTGTATCCACATTCTTTTACAAAATCAAATACTGCACTTTTTACAAAATAGTTTATTTTTTCAAATTCTTTAAATTTATGAACACCTGTTTTTGTTTGAAAAAAGTTAGAGCTACTGGTTAATAATTTGTCTTTGACAACTTCTTTAACACCGGCATGTATGGAAAAATCTAGATTATTATAAAACCCTACAGTAGTAGGGAACATACGAGCAATTTCTTTCATATCAACTCCACTAGGTCGAATATAGTTTGAAGTTTTGTACGTATTGTTTTGCTTGAAAAGCTATTGCGTAGACCTTGATGTAAAGGTTTTGGCGCACGGTCGATAGTTGCCCATGCCCAAGCAATGTGTTCATCACTTAGTTCAGGAACAAATTCTTTTTCTATAACACAGAGATAGGTATGAAAGTTAAACACTTTATCATTAGATACAAATGTTTCTAACGGAATTGTTTTTAAGATTTTTGGTATTGTACCAATTTCCTCAGCAATTTCTCGCTGTAGACCTTGCCATGGAGTTTCGCCAGTAATATTTGTACCACCAACTAAGCCCCAAGTTCCTTCATGCTTGCCATGTGCTTTTTGTAACAGTAAGAATCTTCGTGTAGATTTAGCGTAGAACAATGCTCCGCTACAAACTATTGATTCTTTTACAAGACTAGACTCCATCGACCTGATGTATATACACCCTCAAAACTTTTTGCCCAGGAAACTCCGTTCCACAGGTATTGTACTCCAGTGTATATATTCGTTTGCCACACTAAGGTGTCTTTGTCTTGGTTTGCGTGGAAAACTACAGTCCATGTTTCCCCTGTCCACTCAATAATATCGTTTACTTCTGCTACAAAATCATGTCCGTAAATGTCTTGCCATGCACTAGCACCTTTTCCAGGTGCATTACGTGTGCTGCCTATTTCATCAATGATCAAGTATCGTGTGCCCACAGCAATAGGCTGATCTGTATCTTGTTTTTGAGGACGTTTTGGATTAAATGATTGTGGATTTATAATAGCATCAAATGTGCCAGGACTATTAGGTCTATAGCAATGTGATAAATCGTAACCTAATTCGTGATCTAGTAAACCCGCACTATCAATTCCTGTGTTAGATGTAAGTGTATCAGGATTCCATTGAACATGCATGATTGTATAGTTCAACGGATCGATAGCCACAGTACCTACAATTTGACTACCATTTGCTTGTGTTAAAAATAGTCTACTTGAACCTGCAACATATTTTCCAGGGTATTGTTGCATAATGGCCATCCAGTCTACTGGTGTGCCTTGACGTTCTGGAATATCTAATGTAGGCTCCAATGGAACTGTACTTTCGTGTGGCTCTAATAAAATAGCTTGATTGTTGTATACTTCTAATTTATAACCAGTAATGCTGATAGTCAATTCGTCAAATTGATTTTGAAAAGTTGTAGTCGATCCTAATGGGTCGCTTGATGAACCTAACCCTTCAATATAAGTTCCGCTATTAACAGCAGAACCATGCATGTTATTAATAATTTTTGTAATAACACCCAAATGTTTGACCTTAACTGGCGGATTAATCCATATAGGAGTATCTAGTGTTATGGTAGCAATGTCAATTGGTGTGTCATTGCCTACAGGAACTGTTCGACTATCCCAGTTAATATCATTTAAGTTTAATACAGTTAAACTGGTCCAGTCAATATAATTGTCTGTAGTTTGTAGTTCTAGACTAGGATTGAACAAGACTAAAATCTGTTCAAGTATTTGTAATTTTTGATCTGTATTAGCACTCCAAATATCGCACTTCATAGTAAGTTTGAATGGTGTTGGCATCAAACGTTCAATGGTATAATTTTTTCCTTGTTCAGGCAAGTATTTGTTAGTGCGAGGATCTATAGCACGCTCGCGAATATTAACTGTATCTACAAAAGTTTGGTCAGCTAGTCTATCTCGATCCAATGCTAGAGCTGTAACATAGATACTGATACGTGGAACAGAGTTTACAATATTTTCACTGTTTTGTCTAATAATGCTAGCTACTTGACGTTCAGCATCTCCATACATTACAGGTATACGATGTAAACTACCGTCACCGTATTTTACCACAAAATTACTAAACGCACGAATAGTCTGCGTAATATATCGTCTGATTTGCGCATCGTAGAAGAATTGTATAATAGTACAACGGCGTTAAACCGAAGCCTCCTTGTTTATATAGATGTGCATTATAAATCCGCCTTTGGTCTAAGCACTTTGCTGATGCTTTGTCTTTGTTCTTCTCTATCGTTGTATAAGGTAATAGTCCATTGTCCAGCGTAAGGAATTGTCTGTTGTTCACCGCCAATTACAGGTAAATTAATTCTTAACAACAATGGACTTGATGGAGTTTTTCTATAAGTTGTAATTAAGTTTGGATAATCACTGACAGCATAATCAATTAGTATGTTGTCTAGTTTTAAAACTACATAAATTCCCACTGGAGCAGATGGTAAAGTTGTACTGATAAGACTAACTCCTGCATCAATTTGATCTTGTGTAAATGTTGCAAATGTTGTGGCAATTGCATCTGAATAAGTCCAAAGATTATTGTTGATAAATCCAGTTTTAAGTGTGCTACGAGTATCAGTTTGTGTCATAGTCATGCGTACACTATCTTCTACAGCTACCCATCCGCCTGTGCCAGAATCAAATCTAAACAATCTGTTAGGTAAGAAATCTACACGCAAGAAAAAGTCATTGTTAGCTGGCGCCGCTGGAAAATTAACACCAAATCCAAACGCATATCCGTTAACTGGAAAACCATCTCCAACCAAGTATCCTGTATAACCTGTACGCAATGGTACACCGTACGTACCACTGGCAAGTTGTCCTGCATTGCTAGCATTGACAGTTTCATCATCTGCGGCCTGTAGTGTAGTTTGCCCGCCAGTAGCACTGGCCGCAAGAGTATAAAATTGACGAGTTTCATAACCACTCTTAGGAGCATCTGCTTCAGCTTGGGCAACAACTTGATTGTTAATTTCAATTTCTTTATTATATGTACTGAGCAAATCTTTAAGAGTAGTTCCTGCAACTGGATCTCCATTGGCATCCAAGGCTTGCTGATTAAAGATTTGTGCAAATTGCTGACTATCTGTAATTCGTTTAAGTTTTAATCTGTACAAATGTGGATACCAAGTTACGCTAAATCCTTCGCTAGCACGGCCTACATCTTCGATTACATAATAACGTGGTAAACTAAAGTCAAAATCGTTAAGAGCAAAATCGTCACGCAAATGCGGAAGTTCTATAACGTCCCCACTGATAGGTTTGCGCCCAATATACTTGATAAAATCGTTAATGTGTATGGTCATGTACAGGGTATCGTTGTCAATAAACAGGCCAAATTGGCTCAAATTAAAATCAATATTTTGTACATTATAAAGCCCGCGAATTCTGTAGATTTCCGAGTCGTATTTTCTGTCACGATTTTCTAAAAATAGCAAATCTTGTATGTTTGTTACTGCTGTATTAGCATAATTAGGCTGATCAGCTGTAGCATTAGCTGGGTCTGTACCAGCACCTAAGTATTTGTGCAGATAGACATCGGTTCCGCCAGCTTGAAACATCTCGCTGGCTTGGCGGTCAATGAACTTGTAGTCATTGCCCTTTTCTGGTTTATAAAGTGATAAGCGTGGCATAATGATATTTATCGAAGCTAAATATGTATGAGGAACTAATTATGGACGATTTCGCACCTACAACGCTATCCGACCCAACAGCTGAAAGAAATAAGGTATTTGACTATGTCAAACTAATGCTAGGCGACGGCATGGTTGAGGTGGAATTAGACCCAGCACACTATGAAGCGGCCCTGGATAGAGCATTAAATCGCTATAGACAAAAAAGCCCAAATGCTGTGGAAGAAAGCTATTTGTTTATAGAACTAATTCAGGATACAAATGAATATAAATTGCCCGACGAAGTTATTGAAGTTCGTCAGGTATTTCGTCGTGCTATCGGTTCAAGAAGTGGTATGGGTGCAGGTGGAACATTGTTCGAACCATTCAACTTGGCGTACACAAACACTTACTTGATGAGTGGTAGCATGATGGGCGGACTAGCAACTTATGAAGCATTTGCTGGTTATCAAAAACTAGTTGGACGTATGTTTGGTAGTTATATTGAATTTAAATGGAAACCAACTAGCCATTTACTAACAATTCTACAACGTCCGTTTGCACAAGGCGAACAGATTCTTGTACAAAGTTATAATTTCCGTCCAGACTGGGTCTTGTTACAAGATGTATATGCCAAACAATGGTTGAAAGACTATACCTTGGCTGTTTGTAAACAGATGTTAGGTGAAGCACGTAGCAAGTTTGCCAGTATTGCTGGCCCAGGAAGTCCAATTCAGATGAATGGATCTGATTTGAAATCAAGTGCCAAAGAAGATTTTGACCGTCTAGACAAAGAGCTAGACACTTATGTAGCAGGCGGAAGCGGCTATTATTTTGTACTAGGATAATTGTATGTCAATTAAAATTACAGATCTGCCATCAGAAGTCACGTTATCCGGCGCTACTATAATTTATGTAGTAGATCCTGTAGGCCCAACCAGCTATCAAAGTACGCTAGCCAATGTTTCTAACTACATGAAAGGCTCATTGGCCACAACAATGGTTCATGCTTTTGCTATAGATGCCAGCGGAAATTTGCAATACACACAAATAACTGATTCAAACGTACAACTACAGTCTGGCGGTTCAGATTTATATGCCACAGTAGATGTCGGAACAAACCAATATAGCTATAGCATCGACACCAGTGGCAATTTGATTGCCACGTATAGTTATTGATAAATATTAGAAATTGGAAAAACTATGAGTATAACCACTATAAACTTAGGAAAGATTAGATTAAACTGGCGAGGTAACTGGGCGACAAGCACATCTTACAGTATAAATGATGCTGTCTATTACGGCGGTAGTAGCTATGTTTGTGTAACAGCTAACACATCTGGAACTTGGGCAACAGACCTTGCATCTGCTTATTGGCAAATTATGGCCAGCGGTGCTACATCTAATACAACCGCAGGCGATATAACTTATTATGGTGCAAGTGGTAATATCAATTTACCTATCGGTAATTATGGTCAAGTGTTAACAGTCGGTTCTAGTGGTTACCCTATTTGGCAAAGTCCAGTAATTGAAGGCGATGTATTTTATGTTAGTATCAACGGTAATGACAGCAACAACGGTACTAGTTTAAACACCGCATTCAAAACACTAAAATATGCCTGTACTCAAGTAACTGGTCCAGCAACAATTTATGTCAAGACTGGTACATATTACGAAACTTTACCAATTACAGTTCCTGCAAACGTTTCTATCGTTGGTGATAGTATGCGTGATACAATTATTGCACCATTGACTGGAACAGCTAGTACAACATATACTAGCGGCGGAAACACAACCACATTAGTAGTTGCTAGCACTACTGGAATTTTACCAGGAATGACTGTAACTGGTACAGGTTATTCAGGCGGACAAAAAGTTGTCAGCGTAACTAATAGTACAACACTAGTAATGAGTGCTGTATCTAATACAACGCCAAGTGGTACATTGACATTTACATACCTAAGTACAGATGCTAGTCCTGTAGCTAATAATCTAAGTACTATGTTCTATCTAAGCGATCAGACTTTGTTACAAGGATTGTTACTAACTGGTATGACTGGGTTTAGCTATAGTGGTGCGCATCCAACAGATATTACATACGCAACAATTGGTGGCGTATATTTAAGATTAAATCCTAGTAGTAATATTACCAAGAGTCCTTATATTAAAGATTGTACAGCAAAAAGTACAGGCGGCGTGGGAGCTATCATAGATGGTAGTGTTCAATCAGGCGGTAATAAGAGCATGGTATTCTGGGCTTATAACATCGTTATAGATGGCGGTGTTGGTATCTGGTGTGCTAACGGTGGTAAAGCCGAAGCTGTATCAGTCTTTACTTATTATTGTTATATAGGTTATGCGGCCAGCGGTGGCGGCTTAATCCGTAGTATCGCAGGTAATAACAGTTATGGTACATATGGTGCCGTTAGTACAGGTTATTTAAGTACAGAAACAGCAATTACTGGCACTGTATATGGCGGCATGCTAACATATAATAATGCTTTAGCTACAGGAATTTTTACACAAGGCGAAACAATCACACAAGCTACTAGCGGTGCTACCGGTATAGTTACTAGTGTGCAAACTGGATACTTATATTATAAATCTACTAGCGGCACATTTGATACTACTCATTTAGTCACAGGTAGCACTAGTGGTGCTACAATGACTCCTACAGTAGTGGGAGGACAATCAAATTATGTATTAGTATTGAGCGGTGTAAGTGGAACCATTACGGCAGGTGCAAGTCTTCAATTTACATCTGGAGATACTACAGCTTATGTTGTCAGTGCTGTAAGTACAGCTACGGTAAATGGTACAGCAGTTACTATTTTAACATTGGCACAACAAAAAATTGTAGCTAGTGGTGACGGCGTCGGAGTTCAAATTCGTTATAACTTTAGTTTGATTAGATTACAGTCGCATGATTTTTTACAAATTGGTACTGGCGGTATTGCTACAACAAACTATCCAGGAACACCGACGCAAGGTCCTACTCCAGCTAATCAAATTAACTACACGTTCCCAGGTCGTGTTTATTATGTGTCAACAGACGAACTTGGTAATTTTTATGTAGGTAACTATTTTAGTGTTAACCAAGCAACCGGTGCAGCCACATTGAACGCTAGTGCGTTTAACTTGAGCGGTTTGACTAGTTTGCGATTAGGTAGTATTGGCGCACAACTTGGCGCACAGATTAATGAATTCTCAACAGATGGAACATTAAGTCAAAACTCAGACGTTAAAGTTCCAACGCAACATGCGGTTACAACTTATTTAGGTGCTAGTTATCAAAATCATAGCCCTGCCTATGACACAGTAGTAACAACAGCTACAGCAAGTAGTGGTACAAATATTACAGTTGGCACAACTACTGGTATGGTTGTTAATATGACTGTAGTATTTGGCGCTAACTTAGGTAGTTTAACAGCACAAACTGTTTATTATATTTTAACAGCTAGCGGAACAACAATTACAGTTGCTCTTGCACCAGGCGGCTCGGCAGTTACAGTTGGAACAACAACTAGTCAAAGTGTTTCTGTTAATGCAGGATGGAGTTTAGGCGATCCAACTCATCGTTGGAGTCATTTGTATGTTGGTCCTGGATCAATTACACTAGGATCAATTACAATTAGTGATGTAAGCGGTACACTACAAGTTACAAGTTCTGGTAGTAATGCCAGTGCTAATATTAATGCTATTAACAATGGAACAAGCAATGTTACTGTAGCTAACAATGGAAGTGTAACTGTTGTTTCAGCAGGTACAACGGCAATCACAGCTACTTCGGCTAGTACAACAGTTAATAATAATTTAATTGTAAGCGGCACATTAACTGTTAACGGTTCTACTGAATATATTCAAGGTACTAACACAGTCTTAACAGATAACTTATTAGAATTACACGCACCAACTGGCGGTGTTGGCGGTACTTGGAGTTCTAGTGACGGTAAAGACATTGGTTTACGTATGCACTATTATGCTAGTGGTGCTGACCAAAACGCGGCATTATTATTAGCTAACGATACAGGTTATTTAGAATGGTATAATACAGGTTCTGAAAATGGTAGCGGTGATTTTGTATCAGCCACATATGGTACAATTAAAGCTGCTACATTTTTAGCAACAACTAGTATTGTTAGCAGCAGTACAACATTCAATCTTGTTAATACTACAGCAACAACCTTAAACATTGGCGGTGCAGCAACTACTGTAAGTTTAGGTGCTAGTACAGGTACAACAACTGTTAACAATGGATTAACAGTCACTGGTTCTACAACATTAAGTTCAGCATTAACCTATGGCGGTGTAACATTAAGTAATGCAGTTACTGGTACTGGAAATATGGTACTAAGTTCTAGTCCAACTATAACAAGTCCAAGTATTACTACAAGTATTACCACAGGCAGTACAACATTCGCATTAGCAAATACAACTGCTACTACAATTAATGGATTTGGCGCCGCAACTGCAATTAATGTGGCATCAAGTGCTGGTTCAGCTACTACGTTGTATTTAGGTGCCAACACTAATAATAATATATTAAGTATTTTAGGTAACGGTACAACTGGTACAGCAAGTTTAACATCTAATATAACTAATGGTACAACTAATTTGTTTGTTGGAAATGGTGGAACAGTTTATATTGGTGGGGCAGGATCTGGTGTACAAATTGGTACAAGCAGTGGCAACAGCACATTACAAATTCAAGGTAATGGTACAAGTGGTACAGCAACATTGACTACAAACGTAACAACTGGTACTGTTAATATGTTCACAGGAGCTAATAACGTCAACGTAGCTAGCGGTAGTGGAACAGTTTCTTTACAAGGTAGCACAGTTGTTTTAACAAATAATTCTGGACCATTACAATTTTATTTTAAAGTAATTGCTACTCAAGGTACGCCTAATTTAGGATCATACAAAGGTTATCTATTATTAGCCAAAGCATATATCAGCAATGGTAATCAATCTCTTAGCATTGTAGATGGTACATTTACTCTAATAAGAGGCAGTACAGGCAGTGGAAATAGAAATGATACATATCAAGTTGTATCACAAAGTGCTTATGGTTCAGAAAGGCTACAAGTATCTGTTTATCAAGATACTGGAAGTCCTTTTTATACTAGATTATGTAAAGTAACTTATAGCGGTGTAGTTTATCATGCTATAGAAACTACAGTAAGCGGTGGAAATCCAGATAACGGTATAACATTTACAGGTAACTACGCTAACACTACTCCTGTCTACTGTGATACCACTTATGTTACTTCAACAATCAGTACTACTGGTACCGTTGGAAGTATAACTGGAACTGGCCCATGGACAGCAACTATTACTGGTATGAGTTCAACTAGTGGTCTAAGTGTTGGTAGTACCATTACTGCTACCGCAGGTACAGGTACATTATATGGCGGTAGCCCGACAAGTGTGATAGTTGCCAGCATTGTAAGTAGTACTAGTATAACCTATACAGTAACAGGCGGTACGACTCCTACTGCCGGTACCGTAACAAACATAACAACTGCTCCTTCAATATCAACTTTTGGTTCAGCTTATGTGTACGATTCAAGCGGAACGACTACATTCCCTAACATAACAGCTGGTAGTGTGACATCAACTGGTACTGGTAGCTTTACGTCATATGTTACTATGGGTAGTTTAGTTGCTAACGATCCGGGTAGTAACTACTATTCATATACTCAAAGAATTGGCGGTACAGTTGGTATAAGTCAGGGTGTAAGTATTGGCCAAGGCAGCAACAGTTATACAGCACCTCCTTCAAATGGATTGTTATTATATGGACCATTATATGGCCAGCTGTATAGCTCTAGTACAAGCACAATTAACTTAACTGGAATTACAGCAGGTAGTTTTGTATGTTTGGAAGTTATTGGTTCTGCTAATCCTAACAGCGGCGGGGCCCCTTATGTTCACCCAATACATGCTTATGTATATTGTGCCACAGGCTACAATGGTAGTGCTGTCAGCTATTACATTTATACCCAACACGTTGCTCCTCCAGCAGCCAGTGTATCGGCTGGTCATGCATACAGTGCCAACGAAATGGATGCTTTCTTTTACAATGGAACTTCATCTGCGACCACAATAACTACTAGCACTGGCGGTTACTATGTTCAATTACAAATTTACAACTATAACGCAACTTACGGTTCAGGATTCAACGTGCGAGTTACTCAAAGATATTAATAATTAAGGATAATACAGAATGGCAAATTATACAGGTTCAGTGGGAGTTACCGGATATCCTCAGACTATTGGTAATACTGGTAACAATATAAGTTCCAATGCTTATAGTATAGGCCAGCAAGGCGCAAATTTTACGCATGTATTCATTCCTGCTACAGCATTCGATACTGCTAGTACAAGCTGGACCGTGATGTCAAGTTTGGCAATTCCGGGTCCTGGATACTGGCGTGTATGGTGTAACTTAAGAATTCGATGGGGCGCAAACAGCTACGGCATTGGCAGTAATTTATCTTCAGCTAATTCGGCAGGATCAACTTTTATTCCCACAACTAGCGGGGCTACTGGCAGTACCGGTACTACCAATGGACGTTGGATTATTGAGCGTGTAAGTGATAGTACTTTTGGAAATATTAACATAAGCCCAGAATGGATTGTGGCTATGCCAACAGGATTAACATATCCTTACACAATATATCTACAAATGTACGCTCAGTCTGCGGATGGCTATAATTTAATTCAAAATGATGGCAATGGCCAAAGCACATTTGCCGCATATTGTATTAACGGATATGGTCCTACCGGTTCAACAATTTATAGTTTTTAAAGGTTAACCAATGGCAAACTACACAGGATCCACGGGTGTTACAAGTTTTTTTAATACCCAAGGTAATACTGCTAATAATATAGGAAACGGTATAGTCTACGGCGGCGCTTTACAAACCGGGACTAATTGGGCGCATACTTTTATTCCAGCCACAGCATTTGATACAAGCTCAAGTGGTTGGGCAAATATACAGTCACTGGCCATACCTGGGCCGGGTATTTGGAGAGTATGGGCTAACTTACGCTACAAATGGAGCGGAGGCACCCAAGTGGCTTCGGTATTGACCACATCGAGCACAGGAGGTTCGGGTGAAATTCAAGCATACAGTGGAGCTACCGGTAGCTCAGGCACTCGTAATTGGAGATGGTGTTTAGAACAGCCTGTAGCTAATAGTTTTGCCAACATGAATATAAGCCCCGAATGGATTGTGTTTTTTCCTACAGGCCTGTCTTACCCTTATACAATTTATCTACAACAATATTCATATTCTTCCGATAGTGCTTACGCAATACAAAATGACTCAAACGGTCAAAGTACATTTGCGGCAATAATGATGAATCCCAATCCGGGCGGCAACGGTACTACAATTTATTGCTTATAAATTTAGCCTTTTAGTTTAAAGTTACCAGATTTGGAAATGTGTTAAATTCAGTCTTGGACATGATATTATATATCTTAGACTTATTTTGAACTAAAAAGTCTTGACCTTGTAACAAAACTGTTATATACTAGAGCTAACTTAGGGGGCTCTATGATTATAGGTGTGTGCGGTTTTATTGGTTCTGGCAAAGATACTGTTGCTGATTATCTAGTTAATTTTCACGGTTACAGACGAGAAAGTTTTGCTGGAAGTTTGAAAGATGCTGTTGCCGCTGTGTTTGGCTGGGATAGAACCATGCTAGAAGGGCGCACAAAACAAGCTCGCGAATGGCGTGAACAAGTTGATGCTTGGTGGGCCAATCGTTTGGATATGCCCGATCTTACTCCTCGTTGGATACTACAGCACTGGGGCACAGAAGTTTGTCGTACTGGATTCCACGACGACATGTGGATTGCTAGTTTGGAGAATAAACTACGAAATAGCAAGGACGATATTGTTATCAGTGATTGCAGATTTCCCAATGAAATTAAAAGTATTAAAGATGCCGGCGGTATTGTAGTCCGTGTAAAGCGTGGTCCAGAACCTGAATGGTACCGAGATGCCGCAGATATGAACGCTGGCGAACATTGTATGAATTGGGCATTAGCTAAAAATCGTATGAGCAAATTAGGTATACACGCATCGGAAACTGCTTGGGTTGGCACCAAATTTGATCATACATTAACTAACGATACCAGCATTGATGACTTGTACGCCAAAGTACAAGCTATTATAGATCCGGAACAAGATCTCCCTGACGCCAACGAACGCCCTCTTTATGCAGGACTCGAGCGCAGTTAGCACACACAGTTTTTAGATTAACTGGGCGGCAATTGTTTAAATCTCCGTCCACGTGAAATACTGAAAAAACTTCTGTATGCGGGCTACGGAATCCGCACTTATCACACTGATTCTTGGCACGGTATCCTGATCGGAACCACTTAGGAACACCAGAATCCCTTCCATGTTTGAGACACACGTTGCACAGACTTCTATAGAACGTTTTTCCGTTTTTCTTATAGTTTACAGCGGAGGGGCGCATACCGCAAGCACATAGTGGTCTCATGCTTTTATTTAATAAAAACCTGGCCTTTTTGAACCTTTTCTATGGTGCATATAAGGCATAAAATTCCAAAATGCTATAAATACATACAAGAACATGTTCACATGGAGATTCTAATATGGCTCAACTAAGTTCACCAGGCGTAGCGGTTACAGTAGTAGATGAAAGTTTCTACACACCAGCAGCCCCAGGTACAGTACCTTTAATCGTAGTTGCAACAGCAGCAAACAAAATGAATTCAGCTGGAACTGGTATCGCACCAGGAACAATGCCAGCAAACGCAGGTAAAGTATACTTGCTAACAAGTCAAATGGATCTTGGAAATACTTTTGGTATTCCATACTTCCAAACTGACGCAGAAAATAATCCAGTTAACGCTGGCGAATTAAACGAATACGGTCTACAAGCTGCACACAGCTTCTTAGGCGTAAGTAATCGTGCTTATGTTGTACGTGCTGATGTTGACACAAGTCAACTACACGCTCGTGCAGCTGCTCCAACAGGATTGCCAGCAGATGGTACATTCTGGTTTGATATTGCAGATAGCAATTTTGGTATTTTTGAATGGGACGGTGGTAGCACAAAAGCTTCTGATTCCGACTATTCAGAAACAGCACAATCTTTTGTTAACCAAACAATCACAGTTATCACTGACGCAACACTAGTTGGTGAAAACGGTGGCCCAATCAAGAGCTATGGCCAAGTTGGTGCATACGCTATCGTTGCAGCCACTACTGATCAAGCTGTTACATTGTGGTACAAGAAACAAGCAACTGATACTCTAGCAGGTACATGGGTAGAAGTTGGAACTAGTTCTTGGAAAGCCAGCTACCCAGCAGCAGCCGGAACTATTGCTCCTCCAGCAACTGGCGGCACCGCAATTGGATTTGGTCCTGCAACAGTATTTGAAGGTTATATCAGCGGAACAACATTGACTATTACTAGTGCTCCAACACAAAACGGTTCACCAGCAACTATTACTCCAGCACTAACTAATGGTCCATTGATAGTAAGCAATGATACTAACTACCGTAGTGGTACACGTATTACCGTACAAGTTGATGGTACTCCTGGCGGCATTGGTACATATACTGTTAGCCAAAGTTATCCTAGCAGATTTCCAAGCGGTTCAGGTAATATTAGTCTAAGTATTGACAATACACAAGCAGACACATTCTTGATCAATAGCGTACACATTCCTGTTGGATCAAGCAGTGTTGCAGACTTGGCAAGTAGTATTAACAGTACAATGAATGGTCTAAACATTGGTATTTCAGCAGCTGAGTTTAACGGTAAACTATACATTTATAGCGATGGTACAGCTAATGGCGGTACTGGTGAATTCCAATTAAATGGTACAGCAGTTAGCAAGTTAGGTTTGGAATCATCAACTACTTACTATCCACCAGCATTACAAATCAGTACACACTTTAACGTTCCAGCATTCAAGACCACAACAGGTCGTGGATACGGTTCAAGTACTACAGCAGGCGGTAAGCCAAGCGGTAGCGTCTGGGTTAAAACAACTAGCGTAAACAAAGGCGCAAATTGGGTTGTTAAGAAATATAATGCATCTTTAAATACATGGATCATTCAAAGTGCTCCAATGTACGCAAATGGTGCAGCGGCCTTAGCAGCTCTAGATCCTAAAGGCGGTGGTGCAAACTTGTCAGTTGGCACAACTTATGTCAAGTATGATTTGACAGGAATGGACGTTGCAGACTTTAAGATTTTTGCAAGAAGCGGAGTTGGTGCAACAGTAGTTACAAGTATTCCAGTAACTGTAGGCGGTTCAGGATTTACTAACGGTACACAATATGCGTTTGACATCAGCTGGAGCACAACTGGTGCTAGTGCATATACCGCTCCTACAACTATTACATTAAATAGTGGAACCGTAGGTTCATCAGTAGACGCTACTATTACACACATATTAGAACAGTTTACAAATATCTCTGATACAAATATTTTAGCAAAACGTGTTGGTAACACAATCAGCATCAGTCATTTAGCTGGTGGTGATATTGTATTCACAGACGGTGAAAATGGTCCATTATCTAAATTGTTTACAGCTGATGTTACAGCAAACTATCACATGACAGATGATGGTTCGTCAACAATCGCTAGCTTATGGGTATCAACAATCGCTGGACAAGGATTTATTGTTCCAAGTTTAACACCTCCAACAACAACTCCAGAAGATCAAACACTATGGTATAACAGCGACATTACTGAAGTTGATATTATGGTAAATGCTGGTCCTGGTAACGGTTGGGTAGGTTACAGAACTGCAGCTGGTAAAGCTGTAGTTAACGGTGGAGTAAGCCAAACAACAACAGACACAATGGGCCCAATCGTAAGTGCAACAGCACCCAAGACACAACAAGACGGATCAACAGCACTAAGCCATGGTGATATTTGGGTTAGTACAACTGATCTAGAAATGTTCCCAACAATCTATCGTTGGGATGAGTTGAATAAGAAATGGGTTCAAATTGACACAGCAGATCAAACAACTAGTCAAGGTATTGTATTCGCCGACGCTCGTTGGAGTGACAACAGCATGTTAGGCACACCACAAACAGGTGCAGGTGCTCCAGATGCTATTGCTGATTTGTTAAACAGCAGTTATGTTGACCCAGATGTAGAAGATCCAGCATTATTCCCAACAGGAATTTTACTATGGAATCTACGTCGTTCAGGTTACAACGTTAAGAAATATGTTAAGAACTATATTGACACAACAGCATTAAACACAATGTACGGTAATGCGTTAATGACTAACTATCATCCAGATCGTTGGGTCAGTGATGCTCCAAACCAAATCGATGGTGCAGGAACATTTGGACGTAAAGCTCAACGTGCTGTAGTATTGAAAGCTCTAACAGCAACAATCGAAAGCAATCAAAACATTCGTCAACCAGACACAGTTATCTATAACTTGTTAAGTTGCCCAGGATACTTAGAAACACTAAGCCCATTAATCAGCTTGAATACAGATAACGGCCAATCAGCGTTCATCGTTGCAGATAGCCCAGCACGTTTAACACCGGATGCTACAAGTTTAAGCAACTGGGGTAACAACGTAAATGGTGCAGCTGTAGACGGAGACGAAGGTCTAATCGCTACAAACAGCTATGCAGCTGTTTACTATCCATGGGGTTACACACAAGACTTAACAGGTAACAATGTTGTTGTTCCTCCAAGTCATATCATGTTGCGTACAATCGCTCTAAGCGATAACGTTTCTTATCCATGGTTTGCACCAGCTGGTGTACGTCGTGGTGGTGTAACAAATGCTAGCTCAGTTGGTTATGTAGATGGTCAAACTGGTGAATTCCATACTGTTGCTCTAAACGGCGGACAGCGTGATACATTAGCTGGAATCCACGTTAACCCAATTACATATCTTGCTGGAACAGGTTTGGTATGTTATGGACAATACACACGTCAATTAGTAGCAAGTAGCTTAGATCGTATCAACGTTGCACGTCTAGTAATTTACTTACGTTACCAATTGAATAAGATTGCTAAACCATTCATATTTGAGCCTAACGATACAATTACACGTAACGAAATCAAGCAACAAATTGAAAACATGCTTCTTGAATTAGTTGGTCAACGTGCGTTATACGACTTCTTAGTTGTATGTGATAAATCAAATAACACACCAGCTAGAATCGATAGAAACGAGCTGCATGTCGACATAGCAATCGAACCAGTCAAATCAGTTGAGTTTATCTATATCCCAATGCGTCTAGAAAACACTGGTGCTATAGCTGGTCTTGGCGCATAATTAGGAGAACATAAATGGCAATCGCAGCATTATCAAATTTTACAGTACCACTAGCTAGTGACCAAAGTGCAGGTTCACAAGGCATGCTAATGCCTAAACTGAAGTATCGCTTCAGATTGAACTTTGAAAACTTTGGAAAATCTAGCCCAACAACAGAACTTACAAAACAAGTTCAAGAAGCGGCTCGTCCAAGCGTCAAGTTTGCAGACCAAGTAATTGATATCTACAATAGTAAGATTCACTATGCAGGTAAACCAACTTGGGATCCTATCACAATTAAATTGCGTGATGATGTTACTGGAGCTGTTACTACACTAGTAGGCGAACAAAACCAGAAACAATTCGACTTCTTCGAACAAAGTTCTGCAGCTGCAGCTGGTGACTACAAGTTCACACTACGCATTGAAATGCTTGATGGCGGTAACGGCTCAAGTGCTCCAGTTGTGTTAGAAACATGGGAACTTTATGGTTGCTATCTAGCAAGCACAAACTGGGACGATATCAAATACAGCGAACAAGGTGCTGCAACAATCACCATTAGCATTCAATTTGATAACGCAGTTCAAACAACTGGCGGATCATTAGGATCACCAACACCAGTTAGATTGACTCCTGGCGGCACAAACAGTATTGGTAGTTAATTAAGAAAGCCTAGGCAACTAGGCTTTTTTATTGACTGATCATTAAATGCTCAGTTTATTTTTTCGATAAATATTAGCATGGCCTTCACTCCAAACTCTGAATTAAAATCTAATACACCTATGGTGTTTAAAGATTGGCAACATGCAGCCGATCTGTTTAATGTTGACCAGTTTAGACTAGCTCCAAAAAGCAACTTCTTATTCCATGTGGCTTTTGGAATAAATCAAGGAGCATTACAAAATGCACAGTTAGTTCAACGCTATGGCCAAGAAATAAACATGTTGGTTAAGAATATCGACCTTCCAAGTTTTGGTATTCAAACAGAAGTTTTAAATCAGTATAACCGTAAAAAAGTAGTACAGTATCAAGCAAAGTATAACGAAATTGGTATCAAGTTCCATGACGATAATATGGGCTTGATTAATCAGCTGTGGCAAAATTACTTTACCTACTACTATGCAGATTCTAGAAGTGCTACTAAACCAGGAGCATTTGCTAGAAACGCTACTCAAGGATATAGTAGTGCCATGCCAACTCCTTACGGATTTGATAACGGAAGCACACAGCCATTTTTTAACTATATTAAAATTTATCAAATGGCACGTCATGAATATGTTTGCTATCAATTATACAATCCTATAGTGACCAGTTGGAACTATAACAAAGTAGATTATAGTAATACAGGTGTACACGACTTTGATATGAAAATTATCTACGAAGCTGTTAGTTTCAGCGCAGGCGCTGTCGAAGCTGGTATGCCAGAAGGATTTGGCCTAACACACTATGATAGTAATCCAAGTTCACTAACTGGTACTACTAGTGCAACCGCTGGCGGCCCAAGTTTTGTAAACTCCATAGATTCAAGTACTATAGCACCGGGCGTGTTACAAAATGCAATTAATACAGTTAATCAAAATCAAAATTCAAGCGGTGGCATAGGAGTAGGCAACTTGGTTGCAGGAGCAGGCTTATTAACGGCAGGTATTGGCTTATTCAACGCTGTCGGCGGGTTGAGTGGTATTGGCAGTGCTATTAGTGGTGCGGCTAGTGCTGTAGGCGGAGCAATTAGTGGTGTTGCAGATACTTTATTCCCAGGTTCTAATAAAAACGCTACTGATTCTAATAGTACTACAAATGACGCAAACACTACTCAATCATCAAGCGATAGTCCAGCACCAAGTAACGATCCTGAACAATCAAATCCAGGAAGTGCAAGTTCTGATGAAGCAGCTCCAGTAAATACTCAAGACGGTACAGGTACTCCAAGCAATCCGTCCGACGAAGAAAGCGGAACATAATATGATAAGAACTAACTTACCTCAACAACCACAAACTAACGTACAAAGTGTACGTACTTTCTTTGATAATTTTTTTACAAAGACAGTAAGTTTTCCAGCAGAGCAGATTGATGCTACAGTAGCTTTTTTTGCTAAAAGAGGATTTGATACTAATAGTGCAAACAGTATTGCTATTACATTATTAAATCAAGCTAGAAAAGAAAACGTTCCTGTTTTTTCTTTAATTGATAGTTTAAAAGGCTTAACTGATATTCAGTTAACACAAGTGGTAACACAGGTGTTAAATGCCAGTAGAGAAAAAACTAGTCTGCTAGGTTATAGAATTGCACCAGCTACAGATAGTTTTGAATCGCGCAATATACTAGTGTAATATGGCTAAATTTGCTCGTGGAAAATTCGTAATGAAGAACCCTGGGAAATATGTAGGAACTAAAACTCCTACATACAGATCCAGCTGGGAACATACATTTATGAATTTCTGCGATACTAATCCTAGTATAATCAAATGGGCTAGCGAAGCTATACAAATCCCCTACAGAGATCCCCTAACTAACAGACAAACTGTTTATGTTCCAGATTTCTTTATACAATATGTAGATAAGAAAAATCATGTACTGGTTGAACTAATTGAAATTAAACCAGCTAGTCAAACAATATTAGAACGTGTGGGCAAGAACAAATACAATCAAGCACAGTTTGTTAAGAATCAAGCCAAATGGGCTGCGGCAACCCTTTGGTGCAGACAACAGGGCATAAAGTTCCGTATTCTTAACGAAAATGATATCTTCAGCAAGGTATAAGCATAAGTAATGTTATGACAATATATCTTTATAAAAAGACTCATAATATTACAGGTTTACAATACCTAGGCAAAACTATAAAATTGTTAGACGGCAAAAGAATTTGGATAGAAAAGGAATCGGCATGACAAAAAAGTTGGAGGAAATTCTCAACTTACCTGAAAGCAAGAAAATTGTTAAGCAGGAAGAAAAAAATCAGTTAAAAGCCGAAATGGCCGCTCCGTTCCTACGAGACATGCATGAGTTTGATAAAATTGCCTCAGCACTACCACAAGTTAAAGGCTTGGGCGAAGCAGGAGATGCAGAGCTTGATGAGCTAGCACGTAAAGCTACAGAAGCTTATGACGATATTATGGACTTGGGCATGAACGTAGAAGCACGTTATAGTGCTCGTATGTTTGAAGTAGCGGCCAGCATGTTAAAAAATGCTATCGATGCTAAAACAGCCAAATTAGACAAAAAATTAAAAATGATTGATCTACAGCTTAAAAAACAAAAGTTAGATCAAGATGCAAACAGCGCAGACGAGGGTGTAACAATCCAAGGTGACGGAGTTATTATCACGGACCGTAACAGTCTGCTAGAAAAACTCAAGCAGATGAAATAAATACAGTACTGGGATTAACATATGAAATCATTTAAAGACTACCTGACAGAAAGTGTCAAAATTTACGAGTTTAAAGTAAAGATCGCTGGCGAATGTCCAAAAGATTGTGCTTCTAAACTTAAATCTGCTCTTGCACAATTTCACGTACAATCGTGTAGTGCTGGCAAAAGTACACCAATTCAAGAGCGTCAATCAGAATTTCCTGAACACAAAAACGTTGCTACAACAGTATTTGATGTTGTAACAAGTTATCCGGCAACTAGTCTTCAAGTACGCGATATGGTCAGCGAACGACTAGGTATTCCTTCTGCTAACATAAGAGTTAGAAATTTACAAGAAGAATTAGAAGACGAAATCAATCATCAACACGATAAAAGAACACACAAGGCTGTAATTGGTACAGACTATGAGCCAAGCAATCATCAAGATTTAGTTGGCGATAAACGTAAGATGAATTTTTTACAAGAATTAAACAAAGACAAAAAATCAATGGAACAATACACCGGTGTTAACGATGAATTGTTTTCTAAAACAGGTAACTCAAAGAAACAGCCAGAAATGTCAACTGAAGCTAAGGCTGGAAAAAGTGTAGTTGGCTCTAGCAAAGTGAAACTTCCAGATCCAATGCGAGGAGCATAATATGAACTATAAAGATCTTTTAACAAAATTACAAGCAATCGAAGAAGGACATACTCCACCGATTGCACCAACACATACCGATGGTCCTGCAGAAGAAGAAATGATGGGCATCTCTCTTCCAATGCCAGGCATGATTGGTCACGAAGAAGCACCTAAACAATCTGACAATGTTAGCATGAATGTTAGTTTAAATGGTCAAGGTGCTGGCGGTGTACGCGATCTAATGAACATTCTTCATAACATTGAAAAAGGTGCAACTGGTGCAGAGCATGATGATATTGTGTTTGGCGAGCCGGGCGAACAGCACGAAAGACATCCACACATTGGTGATGATGAAATGGAAGAAACAATGGGCGACAATGGCCAAACATTTGGTAATAGTGTCCATGGTGATCATGGCACACACGTACACGGTATCGATGCTGTTACAGCTACAGGCGATGATTTGGCTAGCAAAGGCAAAGCAAGTCCACTACAACGTGCTCCAGGCGTTAACCCATTACGTAGACCAATGGAAGAAGGTCTAGTTAAAAAATTACAAAATTTATATAACGAAATTAAAACACGTGATTTAAATGAAAATGTATTGACGGATGAAACAGGCCATACAATGCAACATATCTTGCACACACATCAGCGTGATGTTAGAGATTTTGAACAAAACGGCGATATGAGCGATAGCTTGTACGATGCACTATACGATTATTACTTTGACGATATGCCATACGGTGTTAAGAAAGCTCGCGATGGCGACCCGTACGAGTGGATTAGTGATCGTTTTGCAGATGATTTAGGCATTAGTGAAACAGTAGCAATGAATCAACAAGTTGAAGAAAATCAAGCAGGGCACGACTATCAAACTGGTGAGCCTTTAAAACAAGGCCCGGACGGCAAATGGTATAACAGCAAAGGCGAAGAACGTGATCCTATGCATGGCGGGCCATTACGTCCTGATGGAAGTGCAACACTTAGAAGTTTAGTACCTAAACCTCCTAAACCTTCGGCAAATATGGATAAACCTAATCCAGCACCAACACAACCTACAAATATTACACCACCTGCAAATTCAGATAACAGTAAAATATCTATAAACATGCCAGAATCGGTACAGCTAGCAGAAATGTTGAAGATTGCAGGATTAAAATAAAAGTTTCGTCGCAGTTAGCACTCTGTTTAACAGTGCCAAATAGCTCCGTAGGGAGCTATTTTTTTCGGTAAATTTTCTAGAAGGTATTTTAACTAAGATATATAAATAACTTTATGTTTAAAGAAAACAAATATTATCGATGGTATTTTCAAATAATTAAAAACGCTCAGGGCCGCGTATTAGATATATACAGCGAGACTCATCATATTATACCTAGATGTTTAGGAGGTAATGATTCTAGAGAAAATTTAGTAGAATTAACAGCAAGAGAACATTTTATTTGTCATTGGCTGTTGACAAAATTTGTGTTAATTGGCAAAGAAAAAATGGATTATGCGTTATGGTTAATGATAAATGTAGAAAATAAGCTCCAAGAACGTTACAAAATTAATTCTAAAACTTATGAAATTTTAAGGACTAAACTTTCTAAAACATTTAGTAAACAACATACGGGCAGGAAAATGTCCGAAGAAACTAAACGAAAGATTAGTGAAACAAGGAAAAAGAAATTTAAAGACGGCACATTGGAAATAAAAGTATATGATACTACTAGAAAAAAACTTTCTAAAAATCGTTCTGGGTATAAACATACACAAGAAACAAAAGATAAAATAGGAAATGCTCATCGAGGAAAAGTAATATCCGATGAACAGAAACAGACATTGTCCGAAATCAATACTGGCAAACAATGGGCAGAAGAGACAAGAACAAAACTTAGCAATACCCTTAAAGATGATTATAAAT
>Ga0214166_1000380_pt1 | contig 22791 bp, 12 predicted proteins | sample TroBogepilimnion_27_FD_153005 | JGI IMG/M metagenome (GOLD analysis project Ga0214166, IMG submission 153005) | Freshwater microbial communities from Trout Bog Lake, WI - Practice 18AUG2009 epilimnion v3 | ecosystem: Environmental > Aquatic > Freshwater > Lake > Epilimnion/Euphotic zone ...
GGTACTTAAAACTGTTATTTGTTCAAACTCATGCCCATTTCCAGTTAAACATGAAGCTGTTTCTAATTTACCTTTCAGGCTTTCAGGAAAAACTAAACCATCTAATGTGTCTAATTCCCCTATAATATCTGACAATTGGTTATGCCAATCTGCACAAATACTGTTGAAAGCTATGATAAAATTAGCAAGTGCTGCCATTTTTGCACTGTCAGCTTTCATGGCTACTTCCGTAATTACCCCTGACAGCTCTATTGACTTAGCTTGCAAAAACTTAACACCTTCAGTGAACATACTATAGTCAAACATTTGAAATTCTAAAACACAGCTAGACTTGACTGTTGTAGTTTTCTCAAGGTCTGTATAAGAATACAAATGTGTGTACAGTTTGGTGGCGGCTTTCAAATGATTTACCCCAGGATCCAAAGCTGTCCCATAAGTTTCTCTCAAAGTACTCCCTACTTGCATGTATGGAAAGGCTTTATAATATACCTCCATATCAAGTAAATTTTGGAATTGTGTTTTTACGCTTAACAAAGTTACATTGGTTGTGGCTTTCAAGCTTACTCTTAATCCTTTTACACTCGTTTCTACATGTAATTTGGATTTTTCCGCCAGGAAAGTGAAACTACTGGCACTTTCTACTGAAACTAAAATACTACCTAACAATGCTACTGCAAGTAGGAGTAGTTTCATGGCTCTCATCTTTTCAGTACTGCGCACAAAGTTTATAAAAATACTTTTCAAAATGCGCTTAATTACTGTCCCAATTAGCATACAGATTATTCATACATTTCTAATGGATTATTTACACATGTGTCATTTTCACAGGGAAAGGAACCGGAGGGGGAACAGAGGGGGGAGGAGGCCTAAGTGGATCTTCTCACACACCTACCCTGGCTGTCCATCCACAACGTTGGGAACCAAGTTCCAGGTATGTGAATATTTGACCATGTTTCTTCCAGTAGCCTATTTATGTCAGGCTTGAATTTCAAACAATTCTGCCTGTTTGCTACGGTTACAATCCAAGGTTGGAGAGCATCGACTAGGCATGCCATGTGTTCGTATACCCTTCTATGGTACTCACGAGTACACTGCCTGTCTTCATTGAACAAAGGCTCTACAGCCCAGTTCGGATGTGACATTACTGTGTCTACATCTTTGCCTTCTGTCTGGATGGGGAAACTACATACAGCTAGTCCCCACATTTGTCCCAGCAGAGATCCCATCTTTTCCCATGTAAGATGGAGATTTTTCTTTGCTTGGTACTCATCAAATCCCTCCCAGCTACCTGGATGGTGTGGGGGTATAATGAGTACAATAGGCCCCTTGTACTTTCTTTGTACTTTGGCCAGTGTGCACACATATCCAAATAATTGTGCCGGCACACTCAAAGGGGATAGTATATCATGGTGAAATTCCACTAGAATTGGCATGACACTATCTTTGTCTAGCAGTTGAATCCTATTTTGGACTTCTTCTACTATACCTAAGTCTTTCCCTTTGATAAGGTGAAGTCTTTCTTTGTTGGGTATTCCTACATTTAGAAAGACATTCCAGGAAGATTCATGTAGAGTTAAAAAGGACCCAGTCCCCACCATCATGGCTAAAGTGTTCTCTAGCGACATGGCGGAGCCCTTTAACAACTCAACATCATATGGTCCATAGCTGAAGTTGCATTCAGTGGGCCCACCTACTGTTTGGTGACCTACTTTGCAATGCACACATTCCTGATCTGGCAAATACTTCTGCACACCAAAGATTTCGTTCCTTTCGAACTCTCTGCTTGCTACAGTGTATCTACTTCTTAAATCTGCCATGTGATCTGTTACCACCTGGTGATACAGATATCCCATATTTGCTTCCAAAAACTTATGATCTTCTTCTTTGACCAAAAAGTTCATTTTCATAGCCATAACTATGGCTTTGGCATAACCCGCCCACTTATTTGGGGGTGCCTCTTCAGGGTTGGGTATTAGAGAGTTATATTCCTTCTCTAAGTGCATGACATAGGCCTTAACTCTTTCCTTATCAAGGGTCAAGTAGCCTATCCGGTCAGCTGTACCTAACTTGTCCACACAATCTAGCGGATTTACAATTGGTGGGGGATGTGTAGCCATTTTGCTTTTCCCTTTTGGTACTTTTCCTGAAGTGTAAAAATCTTGTTTCAAATCTTATGATACATGCCCTTTAATGAAACATTTTCTTTTCAGGCTTGTGTGGGAACCCTGCGGATCTAGCTTATCCTGCCCTGCCTACTCCTTTGTCCTGTTTACCTGTGCCTTACAGTATAAACTTCTGTACATACTACCTTCTATGTATAGTTATGTAATCTCTGTAACGTGCAGAGAGAGAGAGGGGGGGGGTTTGTCCCATTCATTTTCAAGCAGAATAATGTTTGTTTAACATTTTAAAGTGGCAATCATTCTTGAAACAGAAAACAGCATCCTTTTGCTGTAACACTTTCCAATTTTGTTAATCATTTTATGAGCTCAACGTGCATTTTTCAAAGCAATATCTTTCTTTAACGCTTGCATGACCTATGCTGCTTCTGCAAATTTCGCTGCTTTTGGCTGCTTATTCAACCAGTGCGCATTTAGTGCTGCTTATGCAGTAACCCTCCCTTTATTTTAAATAAAGAAAATTAAACCCCTTGATCCGCCGCAACAAAAATAATTTGCATAAAATTACCAATGTGTCGCAATGGGGAAAATTTATTGCAAGGGTGTACATACTTATGTACTTTGGTATATCAGCACCTCCAGTGCTTGATATTTTCGCATGTTCTGCCTATTGTTTCATCATCAATGTCAAAACATGGGAGCAGAATGAAAGCATGCATGCAGAGCAGTGAATGGATTGGTTTTGGCACTGGCTTGCCAATTTTCATGATTGCCTCATAGCCACAGGGGACATAGTTGCGTGCCCTGAGCTGCATTACGCACAATGCAGACAATGTTTGAGGGGATCTAGTGTGCTCAACATATAGGAACAGTATGTCCTTGTTTGTGTTTCCTACAGTCAATTCCTGCAGATAGCATCTGTGTTTTACAGAGAAGTGTACCAGTTCAATTGAGACCATGTCATCATTTTGGACTATCAGATCCCAGTTCTCATGACACAGACATATGCTAGTGATACCCCGTACAATGTATGACGTTAGGTACTTATAGGAATGACTACGGAATTTGACAGCTAGATTTCTGTAGTTGTTAAAAACAACAATTTTCCTGGCTCTTGCCGGAATTCTGACTTGTAGAGATATACCCACAGGTAGTCCTATATCTGACATTGTTTCTGAAGTGTGTAATTACAAAAATAGTCAATTTTGTATGTACAGTGTGTATGTATATAATACCACCTTTTAAAATACTATACAATTGATTCTATTCACACATTGTAATTTTGTTTGGCATTGCATTACTTACAATGGTTAACAAGTCCAATGACTAACTTCTCTACATGAGTCAACATTTGCTCTTCCATTTGTGAAAACAAATGTGGAAATGAACGCATGAGTAGTCATCATTTCTTGTATAGGTCTTGGTAACCATGTATCCATGTTCAAAACTGCTTCATAGCCACAGTTAACATAGTTTGTTGCACGAAGTTGCATTGCACAAATTGTTTGGAGAGACAGAGTTGTCCCCCTTTTCTCTAAATAGAGAAAAAGGTGATCTGGTCTTGTGGTATCAACTGAAAGTTGTTTCAGATAGTATCTATTTCCAGTCCTATATGGTGACTGTACTATCTCAACTATCATTTGATTCTCACCAACAATTTTTGATTCTATATCCGGATTACACAAACATGAAGCTGTGATGCCAGACAGAATTTTCGTGTGCACATAATGCCTACTTTTGTCACCATTACTATACCTAATTATCTGAGGTTTGTACTCATTAAAGTACACAATTTTCTTGATGTGATTTGGGATCCGGATTTGCATATGATGCCAGTATCCGGAATCAAACATACGAATCATTGTATCTGAAGTTAAAATGAGGTGATGAAAGTATGTGATATTAGTATATGTCTTACCCAGTTACACTATACATATATGTATATTTACATTAAGTATGTGTTAATGTGTTTACACCGTTACCTGGAATATAATACATCTTTAATACTCATCCATTAGTCCATCATTTAAACATGAATTTCCAATGTTTGTACATGATTTTTCAAAGTTACCCGGCCCATAAAAGTATGTATCCATTTTGTAAGCAGTTACAGTAAGGGATCTACGTACAGAATTAGGGATATGGGATTCAATATTTGAAGATGCCCTTGTACCACAATCTGTATAATTTTGGGACCGTATTTGGATAAAACAAAGGTAAGGTAGAGGGAGTACTTCTCCTACTTTTCTGACACATATAGACAGAAAGTTTTCAGTACCTTTTGGTGTTGCCACTTCTTGCAAATAATAGTTTTCACCTTTTGTTCTGAAAGGCTCTCTTATTTGTACCCACATTGATTTTTTAAATACCGATTCACGCCACCAATAGTTGCAGAGACACAATGAGGTAATACCTGTAGTAATTAGCTCAATATTGTTTGCTCTTTTGTTTTTAAACTTAACCACCATTGGTTTGAAAGGATTATAAAAAATAATTTTCTGGGTGGAAGTTGCAATGGTAACCTTATTGTTATAACCAAATTGTGAGGTAGCTGTTTTCTCCATGCTGCAAAGGAAAATCAAAAATAGAAAAATATGACTAATTTAGACAATAGATGTATGTGTACACTACCACCATACGTACATAGGTACTTGTACAGATTACACAGTACAGTATGTTACACAAATGTGTGGTGTGTTTTACAAATTCCAGTGTGTTGACACAGGGGTAGACTTGACACATGTTTCATACCTGTCTTCAGTCCCATAAAAATGAGTACGCATTAACCTTGCCCTATCCGTTGCAAATGACCTTATTGCCAATGGAATATATTCGGGAAATGCATCAGTATTCCTCACATAACTTTCTGTATAGAAATGTGCTCTTATCTGCATCATGCAAGAGTAGGGTGTGCTTACATTTTGGCCAACCTTTTCAATGCGAAAATACACAAAATCATCAGAGTCTAGACATGGTACCTTTCTTATGTAGTACTCTTTCAAGTTTAAAGAAGTAGCTTGCAAGCCTACTTTAATATTGACATTGCCAATCTTTTCTCTCCATTGCGGATTGCAAAGGCAGAGAATGTTCGCGCCAGTGTGCAGAATATCCATACACAGATGGTCATATTCATTATAAAACTCAATCATCTTTGGCTCATGCGCATTGTAAAAGATTACTTTCTGTGCAGTTGGCTCAATGATTACAAATCTTGGATGTGTATAAGATAGTCTTCCTGCATTATCTGTTATTACAGAAGACATTGTAAAAGGTTGAAATGACTTTTGGTATGTTACCTCAAATAGCCTTTCCCTTTTAAAGGGTTAGTACTGCAGAATAAACACTGGTATCTTATTCCTCAGGTTTTCTCAGTAAAAACTCAATGTAGTAATAAACTCTGGTATCCTTATCCTCAGGTTTACTTTATGAAAATTAGAAATTTTCTGGTATCCTTTTCCTCAGATATTCTAATTTTAAAGGGACTGTAAAACAGGACTTCTAATTTGAAGTACCTGGAGTAAAACCTACTCTTTTACGTCCATACCTCAACTTTAGTCCTGGCTCCTCGTTTTCTGAATCAGAATTTTCAGAATCTGATAATGGGGCACTCACAATAGGCTCATCATTGTCCATAATGGGTAATAATGCGCTGGTGGATGCAATCGGTGCATCTGTACCATCAAGTACATCATTAGTGGCAAATTCATCAATTGGATTTACTGCTACACTAATCTGTTTTACAGCGTCATTAAACTTTGATGAATTGTCAACCTTATTGTCAGGATTTACACTAAAGTTGGAATTGTCAGTATCCTCATTGTCCTTATAACTTTCATCGGGTATAAATAATTCTAATGAATCTGGTAAGGTTAAACTATCATGTTCAGCTATTACGGAAAAATCTGTGCTGATAAAATCTTTAAAATCATGCATCAAGATTTTTGAAACTTCAACAGGAAGATTATTGAATTCAGGGGAAAATCTTTTATACAGTTTCAAATCATTATTACTGTACAACGCTTGAAATCCATCTGCAATTCTTCTTACCACTGTTGTCGTAAATGTAGGATTTATAACAACATAAGGTGAAGGGTTAAATTTTGTACGGAGAACCTGTGAATTACCTTCTACAATAGTTCTATCCAAAACAAAAACAATATCATCCCTTTTAAATTCCTTATTTGTTCTATTCCTATTTATTCGTTCTGACTGTTCCATTCTTAGTTCTGTAATGTTTTCTGTTGCTATTTTGGTCATTTCTTTAATTTCCTCAGAAATTTGATTAACTAGGGTACCGTGATTCTTAATGGAATAATGGGGTGGAGCGATTTTATTTTCCAAAAATAAATTTCCAGCATTCTCACTACCAAATACCATTTCACTTGGTTTAAACCCTGTTTTAGGTGAAACTGTGTTATTTAACACCTTACTTATCAAATATGGTAAATACTCCCAATTAAGGTTTGGCCTTGTTGCTAAAAATTTGCGCAAAAGGAGTTTTACAGTTTGAACTAATCTTTCTAGTTGGCCTCTTCCTTCTGGATGCAGGGCAGAGCTAGATATAACTTTAACTCCAAATGCACTCATAGATTCCAACCAGCTGGTTGACCTAAAGCCAGGACCATTATCTGTGTGGATCTTTGCAACATTGAAATTTTGCAATACTCCATTTAGCATAACTCTGGATATTTCCGCAGATGTTTTGCTTTTTAAAGGGACAATCACTGTGAAATCTGTTAATATGCATTGCATTATTAATAAGTGCGAGTAACCTCCAGCACTGTTCAAATTTTCACATAAATCCATCATAAGCTCTTCAAAAGCATGTTTTGGTACTGGATAATAGCCTGTTGTTTGCTTTCTACTACCTTTGTAAGATAAGAAACATGGATGGCACCTTGACACAAAACGCTTTGTTACTGAAGACATATGTGGAAACCAATATGGCTGCAAATCAGCTAACATTCTGGTTAAACCTTGATGTCCTAATAAATGGGTATTTGAAAGCAATACTCCAACCATTGAAGGGGGTACCATTATTCGATAATGACCTTTATTAATCATTAGTAAATTGAAAACAAGTTTGTACTGAGCCTTTTCCCTTTTCTTATTTGGGGATTTCTCTACATACTCAAAATTTTCTGAAGCCAAACATTTTGTATAGATTTCCACCAATTCAGTTTTCTGTGCTTTAATAATGTTAGCCCTGGAGAGTTTTTCCCGTAATATTTCTAACGGTGTACTAATTGCTTTTACATTATCCAACCCTGCATTTACTGATAATACATGTGATATTTTGACAGCTGGGGGTTGGTTATTCACAGTTAAATACTGAGGATTATCTTCTACAAATTGTGACCATTCAAGTAGAGTAAAATCTAGTTGTGGTAATTTCGAAAAGAAATCTTTAATGACAATATCTTTTAAACTAAATTTGACAAGATCTCCAGGTGGGAGACCTTCTCTAGTTAAGAAATCTGCCAAATTTTCAGTCGTTTTAACAAAATGTAAAGATACCTGTGGGTAATCTGAGATTAACTTTAAACACCACCGTCTAATCTTAACACTGCTATCACTTACACGGGATGAAAACAAATAATACAAAACTCGACTATCCGTTAATAAAGTCACTTTTACACCTGAAATTAACTTTTGGAATGAGTACAGGGCAGTCAAAATGGCAAATACCTCCATATCAAGTATACTTCTTGATTCAAAACCAGGGGGTACACACTTTGCAGTATAACCAATAATGTTGATCTTTCCCTTTAAGTTCTCAAGCTTAAATTCAGTGTTTTTATTGAAATAAAATGGCAAATAAATTTCATGCTCTTCCCTTTGATATAACCCCAACACAATAGGAGGTTTGTTACAATTTTCATGAAAATGTATAACTTTCTTATCTTTATGCCTCTCAAGCGAACTTATCACAATTATAGGCCTATAAAGACATAGTGCAAGTGAATGTATCAAATACATATTTGGATCAGGTCCCACTTTGCCTAATTTGAAATCAGTTAGGAAGGCATTAAATTCATTATAGCTCATTTTGAAGGTGAAATCTAGCATCTGCTTCGAAAGAATACCTTGTTTCAATTTCTTTACCGATTGCTCCCTCAATTCTAAAATTGAACCCGGGGGATTGCAATTGTAAATAGCCAAAGTAGACAGAACAGACCAGAAAAAAGAATTTGGAACGTCTTCTAGTTTGTAACCTAGATACTTTTCTAGAGGTGCGATTTTAGGAGGAATAGTTTTAATTAAGGATGGTTTTGGGAGTACAATGGGTAACTCAGTATACAGGGTACATGGTATATATGGCAACTCCATATCAAACAGTATTTGATGTACTGGATCCTCTAGATCTAAATGATTGGGCAATACCTTCTCGCCTGACTGTCCCATTACTCTTTGTGCCAAAACTCCTCCTAATACTCCTGAAGAAGTTGCTGCATCAACCCATAGGTACTTATCTGCTTTCTCATCAATTAAATGGCAATAAAGTGGCTCACTTGTAAGAAGTGCTTTTAACTCTAAAAATACCTCCTTATGCTTATCTGTCGGCGCAAACTCTGCCTTACTAGACGTTAAAGGGGTAAGCAAACTTATTCCTTTGATGACATCAAGCGGTACTACCTTTCTTAAAGAGTTGATTAAACCTAGAAAAGCTCTCATACTCTTCTTATTAGTAGGGAAAGTATACTCTTCTACTTTCTTAATCCTTCTTGGGTCAGCAATTACAAAATCTTTTGAAACCCACCATCCTAGGAAACATATCTTAGTCTTAGCAAACTCACACTTAGAAACACTCAATTTTGCACCATGGAAATACAATCTAGCTACAGCCTTTTCTAAATTCTCAAAGTGCTGGCGTAAAGTTTTCTCATAGGTGGGCCTTAATTCACTAGTAACAATTATGTCATCAAAATATGAAACTGTGTCCTCTAAAACATTTCTCTCAAGCTTAACCACATTTTCACTCTCGAAAATTGGCTTACCATTTCTATCCAGTACTGGCACATAATTTAAAATCTTATCTATAGCCGTACTAAAATGGGCAGGAGAATTTGCTGCTCCCGTAGGAAGGGACAACCACTGGAAACTTCCAGATGGAGTTAAAAATGTTGTTAATGGCTGGGATTCTTTATCAATCCTAAGGGCCAGATATGCTTGCCTTAAATCTAAAGCGCTAAACATACTTTTCTTATGTAGAAACTGGAGTGTATGATTTATCTCAGGGATTACATTTGGAGGTGATTCAATCAATTGATTAACAGGGCTAAAATCTACTATTAACCTACCTAAGCAGCCTGGCTTGGCCCTAGGTACCAAGTATGAACTCATACCGTATAAATGCAAACCATTTGGTGTACTGGGGGATCTCATTATATAACCAAATTTACACAATAAATCCGTAATATCATCCAAATGCCTTTGATCTGTGGGACTTACATGAAAAATTCTACGTGATCTGGGTAAAACTTCACCTTTTCTAAGCCTAAGCTGAGTATAACCTAAGGTTAAACTTAAATTGCCTGCATCTAATGAATGCAATGAGACAATACCTGGATACTTTGTAATAAAGATATCTTTAATAAAAGGCCTTAGGTGTGGAGGAAATTTATCAAGCTGTACTGCTTCTTCAGGACTAGAATATATCCTCGTAGGTATATCTATTCCAGAAGGTTCAATTATTTTGAAATCTAAATCAGCTGTTCCAGTGTATTCTGGACTATCAGCAAATAAAGTATCAGCTAGATCTTCATCATTAACCATAGTGGACCCCTGCTGTGCACTCAATGAATTTACAGTCATTAAAGGGATACGTATCCGAGAGTCTTCACTACTGGCTAGAATTTCTCTCCCTAAGGGATGTTGCGAAACCCATTTACGTAAATTTTCTGTAATCTCTTCATCAAGAGGTATAGCATTATATTGGTTAACTACTTCGATTTTACCTTTAATAATTCCATTTGATCTAGACTCATTTGTAAGATTCAAGATACATGCAATTGCAACGTAACAATTCAATGTACTATCCCATGTTAAATCTGATCTTGAAGGAACAATCACAACATCTCCAATCCACAATGGCGTAATCAACACATAATCAGTTCTAATTACTGGCGCCCCTTTATCTAATCTTAGAAAAGCGCTTCCCATTTCATATGGACCAATACTGTACTCCCCTTCACATTCACAAATCTCCCAGCTATCCTTAAAGAAACACTCTGGCGAGAAATATTCAGGATGTTTAAAAGTAACAGTAGGTACATGATTGGGTGGAGGATTTCCATCATATCCAATGGTGGCAAGTCCTTGCTGTAACAAATCATTTCCCAGCAATAATTTAGGAACACCTCTTATGTCATTAATGATTAGGACATTAATTGTAATACCTTTGTGAGTAGGACTGAGCTTTAACAAAAATGCGAGCTGGCCTAAGATTTTAATAGAAGCTCCACTAAAAGTTGTAATTTCTTTAATAGTGGGCTCTTCCCAAGCTTTAGAAACATGTAATTTTTCTAGACAGGAAAGCTGTATAATACTAGCATCACTACCTGTATCTAGCAAACCTACCATTCTATAAGAATTCAAGTATACAGATATATAAATCTTTTTGCATGATTCAGTCATGGCAAAGACAGTCTTATCTAAATTTGATGAAAGGACAAATGAGGTTGCAGATAAACTTTTATAACCTGCAAGGTTAAAAAGTCGATCCGTCACTGACAATGTTTCAGTTGCATTGGCCTTATCAGGGGTCACCACTTTATGAGGTTTTGTGCAATTTGCATTTGATAGTCATCTTGTACCATGCAGGGGACCTGTGGGCCTAAAAGGACACAGAAAAGGAGGATGATTTAACCTGGGAACAACTGTGGCTGGGCATACATTACATGTGGACTGGGCAGGCTGTACAGTTACCACCTGGCCATTATTGTCCTTCATGTTCCTACAACCTTGTGCTGCAGTATGATTTGTCTTACCACACAAACTACAATACCTCTTTGTATTGTTTTGGTTGGGAATGTTTGAAGTATGCTGCTTTTGCTTACCAGGATTACCTCTCATGTTAGGATTACCTTTAGTATTTCCTGCCTGCTGTACATTGTTTTGATAGACTACTGCACTACTGCCGTTACTTCCATTAACCTGTTTCTGTCTAGTATGGGCACGCTTATTACTTTGCTTCTCTGACTGGGTATCATTATCCTCCAATACAGTATCTATAGCATAAGACGTGTAACCCTTACCTTTACCCTTCTTGTGTTTACCTTGTGCTGTGGGGGGTTTGTTAGTGTTTACAACTCCCGCCCCATTTTGTTTAATATCAGCATCAATGGTATGCCTTAAAGCATTTAAAGGCCTGGAAAGTTCCATAAAGGTTATAGCCCTTCTCGCCTTCGCTGAGAGGGTATGAAACATATTGGAGCACACATTTTTACTGGTAGGTGGCAGACTCCTAATGAGAGCCTGTATTGCCTCATTATTATAATAGGCTGCCCTACTGGCGCCTTGTGGAAGTGCATAAGATGCCCTGTCAGCTAAGGACATAACATTACTAATGTGCCTTGGAAGGTCTACATTCTTAGTAGCCATTAAATTTGCCAGCTTCAATCTAGCTGCATCAGGAGTTATTCTCCTATCATATTGCAACATCATATTAAAATATATGTTATTTAACCCTTCCTCTTGATCCACCCATTGCTGTATCAATTCATGTGCCTTTCCAGATGTACACATTAACAACATATGGATATACTCAGGTTCAGTTAAGCGCATTTGCTTCTGAGCAGCTTTCATAGAGCTGAAAAATTCACTTATAGTGAAAGTATCTCCACTTCCATTTCCAGAGAATTTATGTTTAAATGGAAAGATGCGTAATGCCTCAACCTTGGCTGCATTAGAGGTTAACTTAGACCTCTTTGAAAAATAGTCAGGAATACTTTCTACGCCAGTTACGCATAATGCGTCAAACTCCCGGGACATAATCTTTTCCTCGGTTTTCTCGGCAATTTTAGTCAATTCCTTTCGGACATTTTTCCTTTCCATTTCCATTTGCTGGAAAAATGCAGAGCATAATTCTGCTGCATTTACATTACTCTCAGTAATGCCCGTCTTTTCTTGCAATGCCAAATTATCTGCGGCCATATTCAAAAGCATTTTTCCCAGTGGATTTGCCTTTGTATATGCTACATGTTTAGCCTGCAATGCAGATGCAATACTGGAACCAGAAACAATACTTTCAGTCTCATCCCTATTTCTATTCCTAGCCCTTCCCCTTTCCATTTCAACTCCAGCCTCATTATCTGAATTTTGGTCATTATCCGGCCCTGTGTTTACATCCCAATTCTCAATAGCATTTAATTGCTCAGCATTTATTTCATTAATGCCTGAAGGGCCTGCTAATTCATTGTCTGATTGATTGCCACCAGAAACACGCCTCATTTTGTCAAGAGTCTTTTTCATAATTGATTTTCCTTTCTTGGAAGACCTTTCTTGACTATGAGAATGGCTTCTGGAACTATTCACAGAACTATTCCTGCTCGAGGACATTCTACGTATGAATAACTTAAATATATGGCTCAGAAACAATTGAAAATTTAAATAGCAGGAATTTTACACTTACACTAGCTTATTGCAATTATTCAGACGCTGAATTAATTCAATTTATCTAGGTTAGGCGGGACAATAATCAGAATAATTTCTACTGGCTGTAGAGTGAATAACTGGAATATTGAGAAGGCTCAGGATATGAAATATTCAATATGGAGAGCTAAATTTAAAATCCTTAGGAACTATGGAGAGTGGAGAGACAGATGCAGAGGGGGAAACACAATATTTTCTTTGCAAATATGAATACTTGAAGAAATTAGTCTTCAAGAATTTTCAGGCAACAAAAGTATTAAAGGGTTAGTTTAATTCTTAGCACTCATCCCTTCTTACAATGCTGTACTCAATTTTGGTGCTAGTTTACAACTACAGTGATGGACTTATTCTTCACCTAACTGTGTTGTACCAAAAGAGTGTTGTGTTTTCTGTATCTTTCTCTACCGTGTATCGTATTCCTACGGTGAAAAGTACAGACAAATGTATCACATGTACTGTATCATACACGTACCATGTGTACTCGTATAGTATACACCTGTACCTGTAACTCTTGTACTAGATACTTATGGGTGCTACTTACTGTTGTGCATGTAAGGATCACATATATGTTTACTTATATATGTACTAGTCGTTGTATGGTACTCTTGCCGTAAGTACTGTACTCAAACACAGTATACGCAATATAATTCCCACCAACTGTTGTCACTAGCTCTGCTTATTTCTATCGGAATTTTCAACATCGACCTTCTAGACTATTCGTACTTACATCAAAGACAAATAAGCAACTTTGAAAAGTACTCAAACTTTGAATAGCTAGGAACTTTGGTAGCAGTACTGATCTGTCCTGCTAGGAACGCAGTTGTTTGAAGACTGCCTCCCGTGTGCCAACCTTGTATCGAAATCTATGGGCGGGGCTTTTTTAAGCTTGCTTCACCTTCCCTTTCAATACAGTATATAGAGAGAAATAGAGAAGATGTATATCACGCCAAAGGACAAGAATCTGATATCTAAAAAGAACTATCGACTTTGAATTTAAATGTGAAATATGCAAATTTTGCTTAAATGAAAAAGTAATAGTACCCTCCCTTTAAACAAAGTAGAAGACAAGGAATTTCCTTACTCCGCTGTAAATAAACCTTAAACAAATTGATAGTATCTATTTGTAAAAGACCACGGCGATGCACCAGTGAAGGGTTTTGACGGGGGTTCCCTTTGTATTGTTTCGTTAGAGCAATTGTTTTGCGAAAATTAAATTAGATGCAAAACCAATTATGATTATTCTTAAAGGAAGTGTCAATCAATTTCTAACTAACTCCACAGACCGTCCCTCACGCAGAAGTTTACAGATGTGTAAGGCACTCCTCTAATAAAATAGATGTAGTTTTATTGAGGCTTCCACAACCTTTCATTAATCAACTGCCCTTAAATATTCATTACTGATGTCAATAGAAAGAAGTCTTTAGTCAAAGACAGGTAATGAATAAATTGCCACGCAGGTTGATTAACTATACACAAACGTTGGATTATCCCAGTAATGTATTGAGATAATAGCAAAACTAGAAATATCCGTGAAAATATAATCCTTGCATCATTGGACCCAGCGGTAAATAAATGGCTACTTTAAAGACTCACAAAATAGAGAAGGGAAAGTCCTTTAAATATCCATAGTAAATGGAGATGTTGTAATTCCAAGTTAATATAACTAATATTGTTCGATTATGTTCCTTTTCAGATGTCTATCCTCTTCTCCAATGAAATATACTTCTTATGAAAAGAAACCGCGTTTTGTTTTACTTTTCTTCTTCTTTTCTCTTCTTTTCTACACCAGTTATATGTTATATTTTAAACCTGTATGTATGTACACGTACGTATCAAATAATGAAACAGTGTTGCAAGAAGAATAGTTATTATTAATTCTGCCTTGCCTTACCAATACATACAAATATAACAGTTAATATGTTTTACACAATTATATGAAGTATCAGACTTTACATACAATTTGTTACAGTGTTAAAACATTTAGTGCTGCTCCATGTGCTATAGTGCTACTTCTATCCTTCACCCTAACTTATATTTAACCTCCCAGCTTTTAATGGGGATCTAAAGATGGGCCTGAATAGGAGCCTATACTTCTCTATAGAATACCGTTAAAGGGGACCTCTCAATAGGAAACCTACGGAATTATTCTATGAGGATGTGGGGAGGGAAATACCCACGTACCGGGACCAATGTCCCTTTAAATATACTACTTTTAAAGTATATTTAAAGTTTTCAAAATTTCTCAAAGATGACAGAAATTATTGAACAGGGGCTTATGCCAAAATTGGGACTTGCCTTTTCTTTTGGAAGTGAAAACCCAGAAGAACCTCAAAGGTGCTGAACCAGCTCAAGGCAACTGAACCAGGTAGAAAGGGGGGGCTAAGCTTTTATAGGCAACCCTAACAAAGGTGGGGTTGGTACGCCTACGCAGATACAGGGTGCCTTTTAGCTTACCATTGGTGGCAAAGTACATATTGTCTCTTTTTAGGAAAAGATGAAAATATTCTACTTATTGCTATATTATTTCCGTTACTTTTAAAACGTGAAATAATGTTTGTTTTGATTCTTCTAACTATATCGGGAAAAGTTATATCTTGTTTGTCATGATTAATTACGTTATAGTATCTCTTTAACATGACCATCATATTTGTTTCCCCGGATATAGTTTTTATACATTTTGGGTTAACAATCTCTCTATATGCTTTGTATACACCCCTTCCCGGCTCTTTGCGGAGAGAAGTTATAATCTGCGCTCAAAAAAGAGAAGAATGATATATGATTGATAAGACCCTTATATGTGAAGAACCATCAGACCTTTTGGCTTTTTAAACTAGATACGCCCATTTCTCACGTCGTTTACTCCCACGCGTATACAAACACTGGGGCCTACAGAGAGAGGGTACACTTATACCTAGTGTAAAGAGTAGGTCTCATGAGATTTTGCCCAGTGGCAGAAATCGCATTTTGCTGAACAGGTGGCCTAATTATAACCACGCATAATCTACATTAATCAAATGTACCTATGGGTCAGAAATTAGGTCCGACTTGTACACTATTCCTTTGAACAAGGAAATGAAAAATAATTCCCTTTACCCACTTAATTCTAAAATTAGTGAAAAGTGAATATGTACAAAAGGTCCTTTTGTGCCCCAAAAAAAAAATTTATGGGGGGAAGAAACCTTTAGGTTACCCAGCACTATCCTAGCTATTTCATTTAAACCGAAATTTACCAGCACTTATTGTGGAGCAATAGAAAACTTATTGTCTCTGCTGGCTGCTGGATGTGTGGTGTCTCACAGTCTCATGCTGTGTTCATGTCTCTCAGCTGCTTGGCTGTTGTGAGGGAAAGATTTTCTTGCGGGAAATAGGCGCTGGTGCAGCTGCTTGCTGTCATCACTGCGGGAAAGGGGTCAAGGAGACTCCATGGAGGGAGATGGTCAGCTGCAGGGGGGTGTGTGAACTGTTGCTGGCAGGGGGAGCAGCAGGTGGCTCTGTCTGCTCAGTCTGAGTTGACACAGATCTCCTCTGGCTACCAGATTCGGATCCGGGAAGGCCCTGGGCCTCCGGATTCTCGTCTCCAGGCCTACTTATACCTATCCTAACCTTTTCCTTGGATGGCATGAAAATCTCATAGATAGAATCTATATGATTCTGCATTTCCTGTTTGTTTGTAACAAGCCACGCTACCTCATCTTTCTGTGTTGAAAGGCATAAAGACAACTCAGCTACCTTACTGGCAAGTTCATCAAACTTTTGCTGGCTGATTGGCTCTTTAACATCAGTTAATGTAGGGCTGTTTACAGGCTGCAGTTCATTACAATCTACGCGAGGTTGCGTGATTGTTATGATTCTATAAGGTGGCTTGTTGCAATTCAACAAACTACTCAGCATAGGGTTGGCCATAGCTTCTTCATAAGCTTCATTCCAATCATCATCATCAGACAAATAGATATCATCATCATCATATTCATGATTTGGGTTAGATGCCTCCATTCCAATATTGCTCATCATGGCGAAATATAGGTCAGGGGTTTGCTCTGCTCACTTTTATCTCTGTTCCAATCTTCAACTCTTGTTTTGATAGCGCGGGGTGAACCCAAGGATGGCCCAATGGCACTGTTATCCTTTCTTCAGCTTAATCACTTGGCGGGGGAGGTAGAAACTCTGCTATACTGCCCAAGCCCCCCAAAAGTTCAGTTGAATTGGCAAAGTTGTGCAGGCAACATCTAGCCCAGATCCATCTCAGTGAAAATAGTTGGCAAATCTTATGCGGCTCTCAGTTTATTTTAATCAATCTTTGTGTGGCTCGTAACTTAGCTAGTACCTACGTAAAAGTTTCATAAATGGCAAAAATGTTGACTTTAAAGGAAAATCTAATTTTATCATTAATTAATTAAATCCTTGCGTCATAAGTGGTGTTTTGTGTCTCTGCTTCTCGTTTCTTGAGTTATCTACTGATCAGTATTCCAATAACATTCTGTCGTTAGGAAGTTTTGCATTTAATAAGGTAATTATTTCGGCTAAAAATTACAATTAAATTTTTGCAAAATCAGATTGAAAGATTTAATAATTACAATTAAACGTCACTTTTACATCAATGTGTAGTGAGTAATATGTAAAAATTTTAAAATTTTCTCTCAAAAATATTTTCTTCCTGTTTTAGACATGAATTTGTATTGGATACTCCTGGCAGTAGCTTTGGCTGCTACTGATACTGAGACAGCTATTGACCGGTATATTGCCCAGCTGCTCAAATCAGGGTTCACCTTGAAACAACTTCAAGCAAGCGGATTACGTGTAGAGAAATTCACAACCACTGTTTTGCCCACCACTGACCTGAGTACCACCACGCTGAGTACAACTACTGAGTACAGCACAGTGATTACTTCCAGTGATGTTTTGGTATACAGTACCTCTACTCTGCCCAGTACCTCTGTTGAGTACAGTACTTCTACTGAGTATTTTGCCACCACTGAGTACAGTACTACTCCGGAGTACACAACTACCTTTGAGTACAGTACCACGCCGGAGTACAGTACCGTCACTGAGGCAATTACTGAGGAAGTTTCTGAAGAAGTTACTGAGAAAGTGAGTACCTTTTCTGATGATGTGAGCGCTAATATTTCAAAAGTTATTCACCCGGTTTTGCCCACCACTGCCCTTTCTGCTGAAATTGTTCTCAACAAAAGTTATACTAAAGAGGGGGAATTTTCCAATGATAGTGATGTTTCCATCCAATTGATCGGAAGTACAGAGAGCTCCATCTCAGTAGATGAGTACTCTCATAGTGAAAATTCTGTAATGTTTGACAATTGTACTCAGTTGGCTGACCTGGGTGAGTACATACAGGGTAGCTCTACGGAAGCTAATCAGTCCCATTCTGGCCTCAGTTGGCTGCTACAGGATTGGCTACCCAACTGGTCTGACATGGCGACTTTCAGTGATATTGGCAGCCCTATGCTACCATCTACAGAGCTGGGGAAAGTATCAGATTCCCAGCAGGCTGAAATAGAAAGTGAGGTGTTGTTGCTGGATCGTGAGGTACCTGCCCTTGTTGCCCCTGCTGGCCTCCCGCTTCATAGGGAGCCCCTGTTCCTGATACTTCTCACTGCTGTGGTACTCATTCTAGGTAAGAAACCACAACTTTTACTAAATACTTGAAGTCCTGAGAATAGGTACACCATGACACTTAAACATTGCAGTCACCCTCTTACCACAGTAAATTTTCCCCCTGTACTCCTCCTTGGTGCTAACGGTAATGTGCCCATCGTGTTGAAACAAACACAAATTGAAGTCGATGAATGACGTATGTTTTGAATGTCGTCTTTTGCTGATGGTATGCTGCTGTCTGCGGTTGTGCTGTTGTTGTTGTCTGTTGCACTGCTTGCACTGTATGTCTGATGTTATCTTAAGATGTCAGAGCTTGCAGCAGGTGCATGTATCAGAGTGTACACAGCAGGTGCAGTTTTGTGCAGCAGGTGCCTCTCTTTGCAAAGATGTCATGTACATATGTTTATCTTCATGTACTCACGCAAAATGTGTTGTTGTATTCTGCGATGTAGCTTACCAGCCATTGGTAAATTACCTTCCCAGTAGCAAAGGGTACGTTCTACTGAGGTTATTGGAAAATTACTGTTCTGTAGTCTACAGGTAACTGCTCAGCCAATGCTTTTGGTCACAATTAACCCTTCCTATAATCAATGTTTCAGTGCTGGCTATGGTGCTTACCGGAGTTACCGCCCACATGTGCTCGAGCATCAGAAACCGAAGTTGGTGCACCTTGCACAGGGCAGCTGTGGAGCTAGAAGATCCAGGCCTTCCACTTCCCTACAACCACCTTTGTGATCCTAATCAGGTAACCCTACTGGTTTCCAACCATTTCCGCCATCTTACTGCAGATTATTTGAAATTTTACTGTCTTACATGCCTTCCATGTTGGTACCTTCCTGTGTAAGAATCTTCTTACCAAGAATATACTGAAATGCTTTCCTTGTAGTGCTAATTTTGTCCAAGTAAGTATACCACCAGGTGTGCCGGTTGAGTAACTTAACATTTACATCAAATCTATCACTATCATCGTATAAAGGAAAATTTTAACCTTATCCTCTCATGCAGGTGGATGCTGACCCTGGGGATATCAAAACCTGTCCTTAAGGAAAGATATTTAGAAAATAAAATTAATTTTCAAAATTTTGAAATATTAACTTTGCCCACCTCTGGAATTCTAACTTGAGTTCATGGTTTTAAACTTCTCTCAGTGAATTTCCAAAGTGTTTGTGTACCTATACTTTTACACCTTACCTTCTATTTACTAAATACACTTGTATATGTACCCGCAAATAATTTTAAGTGTGTACTAGGTTTCACAATTAATTTTCTAATACTTTTCTAGGCTACTACTACAGTTACGGCTCAAGATGATAAGGAGAAAACTCAACTGGAACTTTCAACATTTTCTGAGATTTATCTGTGATTTCTAGATTGAATGTTAATTTTAGGCTCAAATTATAACCCTAAACAGAATCTAATTCATTCTGTTGTTCATTGTTTTATACTTCACCTCACTTGTAGAGCAATTAGAGTGCCAGAGCTGGTGTTGTTCCAGGTCCCGTTGTTGTTCTCGCAAAATCAAATTACCATTCCTGCCATTATCCCATTAAGGGGCTACACATTTAAAGGGGTGAACTAGGCACTAAAAATAATAACTTTTCGCGTATGTTATTTTTCCCTGCTGGTAGCTTTTTCATGGCTTAGTTTCTCATGGCAAATTTTATTTTAGATTTTGATAAGCAAATTCTTATAGAAAATGGCTTCTCCGATGAACAAGGCTGAGCTCTATGCTTTAGATGTAAGTATAATCAATTTCTTAATTACCTTTCTTGGTAATACCTATACTTTTGGAGAAATGTTTTGCAAACAAAATTTATTTTGCAATAGTTAAACGTTGCATAAATTGTTGCACTATTTTATTCAAACATTTTCTTTCCAATGTACAGGGTGTCCCTTGCATTACTTTCCTAAAAGCTATGTTTTGCACATTTTACCCTCAAATTGGCAATTGGCAACATTTATGCTTTTGCAAGTGGATATCGCAAAAATTTTCTCCATGTTTCAGTATTACATGTTGGAGATAAATTTTTCATTCATGAATGTTCCGCAACTTTATTCTTACTCAGGTCTCAGAATTTTGCAGCAATTTTCGATTGCAAATTTCATATGCAAAATCTTACCCAGTACAGAACATACCTTTGTATTTGAGATTAATTTGTTTTCTCAATTATAATTGCTTAGAACTATGAAAGAAACTTTTATTCATTTCATTTGTTTCATGAGTAATATTTTGCAAATATTTTCGCACATGCCATTAATTTTATTTGCATGTAAATTTACAAAATACCTTCTGGGAGCTATTTATCATTTTACCACCTTATATAAAATTTTAAGTAAAATTTCTTACTGTCCTCAGGAGTGCCTGCAGCATGGGGCTGAGTTGACCCGCAAGCTGGCTGAAGCTGAGGAGAAGGTGGTGGCTACCCAGGATGTGGTGGCCATCTGCACGGAGACCATGGGCTCCCTGTCCGAGGTGGTGGCGCTGGTGGACGGCGACAGTGTGGTGATTTGTCTTGCTGTCTACACGGCCCTATCCCTACTTTGGACTGTGGCAAGGCTGACCCACATTTGGTGGACTGGACCAACCGGTGGACGCTTCCATCCGGATGTCATAGCTACCTGGCTCTTCGTCACTGCCATCCAGTACCTCTGGGCTCAGTGCAAGAGTCGGTATGTGTCCTGCTCTACAGGTGAAACCACCTCAGCTGCTCAAAGTGCCCGGGTTGCCAAACTCAGGGCATACCTCAGCCGGAACCTGACCAGGGAGGGGAACACCAACACTCAGGAGGAGGAGACCCCCAGCAGGACTGGTCTGCAAGGTCCTTCCTTCCACCTGGTGGACATGTCTGGGGCAGTGGACGCAAATAGAGATCAAGTGGCTCAACCTACTGGACCTTTCGTATCTGTTCCTACCATCTGCCTGAATGCGCGGATTGAGCAATGGGTGGAGGAGTCAGCTGACTCTGGGAGAAATTCTGCTCCTACCAGTGCATTGGGATCTGATCCAATCACTGCCAGTGATAGTGTTTCAAATGAGAACTACTACTCTGCTGTGAACGAGGAAGATGCTCAGTCTTCAACCCTCTGTGGCACAGCTAGTGGCAAAAGTGACCTGGATGCACCCCTGGAATCTGCTACTGGTCTGCTCTCCATTACTAACACTCAGGTTAGTTTAATGATTGTACCTGTTTAATGGCTTAATTACTTCATTATCAGGTGTAAATCTTCTTTTAGATATAAGGGCCATAATAAGAAACTTTACTCAAAAGTATGTTCTTTTCCCTATCATATCTTTCTTTGGATGTCTCTATCTCAACCATATGTATTTTATAGAATACTGCTGCTGGGGGGAAAAAGAAGAGGAAGCGGAAAGTTTACAAAGCCGATCCTTCGCGAATGAGTACTCGAATCACCAAAAAGAACAAAGTAAGCAAAACATTTACACAATATTCCATTATCCTTTATCTTTTACCTTTTCATGCCAAGTGTCCAAATTATACCATAGATCAAAAATTTTCTGTCTTTTAAAGGGAGAGTCTCACAAGCGTGATGACCTCAACAGAGCTTTTGTTTCTTTCTGGTTTTGCTTTCTTTTGGACTTTGTCAGCTTCTTTTGCTGTTGTATGCGAGTTACTTTATTTTTCAAACCCAAGCAAATACCACAAAATACCAAAGGGGCAAGTAATGCTTCTATCCCTATGGCTATCCATTCAATATAATCATGAATATTGAATGTGTATAACAGTTCGTCCCAAAATGCTTTATTTTTCATTGACAGTATGTTCAGGTTTGTAAGTCTGCTTCTAGCTATAGATCTAACTGCAGGGATAGCTAAAGCTGGAAAAACTAATTCTTGGCCAAATTTGCTGATCTTTACCTCTTTGTCACTGTAAATTATATATGGCGTTGCTTCATAAATAGCCCTCCCATCCTCTGTTACTGTTAAATTACTCCCTTGAACAAGGATACCTTCATCTATCAGCCTAATAGCTATGGGGGGTTTTGAATATGTAAAATAGCAACCTTCCAATATCTTTTCGATACTGTCCATTTTTAATCCATCTTTACAAAGATCTGGCAAAGGAATCTCATGGCAAATTGGTGCCTTATCATTTATCCAAACCAAATCATTACTGCAGTTTAAAAGTTTTACTACAGTTTCATTTGGCTCCCTGACAAAATAAAGCTTATCTGATTCTCCCCTTAAACCTACTCCATCATAAAATATGGGGGTTAAGTGAGTCATTTCCTTTAATGAAGTGGGGGTTCCAACATCTAATTCAGCAATAAATCCCTCCTTAATTGAAGCGGTACTTAAAACTGTTATTTGTTCAAACTCATGCCCATTTCCAGTTAAACATGAAGCTGTTTCTAATTTACCTTTCAGGCTTTCAGGAAAAACTAAACC
>Ga0214166_1000388_pt1 | contig 22536 bp, 6 predicted proteins | sample TroBogepilimnion_27_FD_153005 | JGI IMG/M metagenome (GOLD analysis project Ga0214166, IMG submission 153005) | Freshwater microbial communities from Trout Bog Lake, WI - Practice 18AUG2009 epilimnion v3 | ecosystem: Environmental > Aquatic > Freshwater > Lake > Epilimnion/Euphotic zone ...
CCTGCTGTGCCTGCACCACCACCACCACCACCAATCGTTTGATATGCTGAATTAGATAAACCGCCTGCATTACCAAATCCGCCAGAACCGCTACTAGGTTGAGTAGCACTTCCACCGCTACCTGCACTAGAAGAAGCCGGGCCTTTCTGTGCTCCGCCACCGCCTGATCCGCCCGACCATCCGTTGCCGGCAGCGCCGCTATTTGAATATGCTCCACCACCTCCGCCACCTAATGCAGTAAGTGTAGCAAATGTACTATTAGTTCCACTACAAGCATTAAAAGGACCAGATTGACTATCGCCAAGCCAGCCCTGGCCGCCAAGGCCTACATATACGTTGTATGTATTTCCTGGAGTAACTGTGTAGTTTGAATTGTAAACAAGTCCGCCAGCGCCACCTCCGCCGCCCCAACGGCCTCCACCACCGCCACCGCCGACTACTAAGACTGCTACACTAGTAACGCCTGCTGGACAAGTCCACTGTGTTCCGCCTGGAGTATTAAAGTTAACTACAACTGTACCGGGACGTTGAATATCCACTCCAGCGGGTAACTTAAAATAACCAGTATCTAAGATCGTGGTATTTTTTAAAGTTGCCATAGTTTACTTTCTACCTTTAGTTTTTTTATTACCCTTTAGTTCATCAATTTCTGATTGAAGTGTTTTAATACACTCGATCAAATAAGCACTTACTTTGGTATAATGAATTCCGTAAGGTTTTCCTTTTTCATCTAAAGCTACTAAATCTGGAGCATGTTTATAAACTTCCTCAGCAATTAAACCAGCTTCGTGTTTTTTAGTATCTTTACGATCGTATGTAACACCTGTTAATTTTAATATTGATTCTAGTGCGCCAGCAATAGGATTAACATTTTCTTTAAATGCTATACTAGATGTTTCAACTAGACCAACAGTATACAATGTACCAGCAATACCAACACCGCCTTTGAACAAAGTACTTTGCCCAGTTGTAGCACTACTACCTTGTAGTGTATTGTTATTTGTCAATATACCACTAGTGTTTAAGTTAACACTGATAAAATTTCCTGTTTGAGGAGTAGTGCCGCCAATAGTAACGTTGTCAATAGTTCCCACTACACTAGTGGGTGCTACAGTTAAACCGCCTGTTGGGCTAATTGTTACAGCCGCTCCAGATGGGCTTAGTGTAATTGCATTACTAGTTGTAGCTGTAAGGCCACCACTTAATGTTACTAATCCACTAAATGCACCTGTTGTTGCATTTAAAGCGCCGCCAGCGGCACCTAATACTACATAATTTACTCCGTCTGAACCTACTGATACAGTAGATCCTGCTGATAGTGATAAGTTAGCTGTTCCGCTTCCTCCAGATCCTTTAAATTGACCTGATGGAGTTGTTAGTGTTACAACGCCGGAGGTATTATTATAAAATGTCTGAGTCAGACCATAAAATAATGTCGGGTCCGGAATTGTAACAGTATACGGTGCTGTACCAGTGAACTCTGTCAACACACCCGAATTAGGTGTTGAAATTGTAGCTGTAGTCGTAATCGCTGTTAAGTTCGTCGCCGCTACGGTGTTATAACGTGCCATATTTTTATCTCTCTTATACTAATTATGATGTTGAAGTTTCAATGCCGTAAACAACTACGTTTACGCAACTACCAAGAGTACCTACACCAGCTGTTGCGGTACTGTTACTGGTATAACAAACAACTTGAGCTCCTGCACCAGCTACTAATCCAGTACGTTCAAACACACCGTTACCAATAACTGCTGTACCGTATTCGATATATTCGTTAGCGGCTGGTGTACTTGTTGTAGCAATAGCTAAACGTATTGTCACTGCGGTTGTTTGAGTGTTTGTAAAACTTACGTTGAACACTGCATAACTACCAACTGGTACAGTATATACTGTAGCAAGTGTTGTTGTAGATAAGCTATATGCTCCTAATCTTCCTGTTGCCATGTTTATTTCTCCAAAATTTTATGTTTATTTCTGTCCAAAGAATACAAGTGCAACGGGAGCCCCGTCGATGCCGCCTGTAAAATTCATCTTACTTGTTACCAAGATCTGGGATCCAGTTGTGTTAGATATTGTATTGTTTGCAATAAAAATCTGTCCTGCTGTTAATGTATTTACGTTCAAAGCACTCGATCCGCCACCTATCTGGGCTGTAATATAGCTCTTAATAGCTTTTTGTGTAGGCACAATATTATCGCTATTAGCTGTAAAGTACGGATCTGTACTAAATTGCGTAATTGTAGCATTTCCAACGCTCAAGCTGGTTAATGTCAAACTATTCAATCCGCTTAGGTTAAACGCACTAGCATTCAAACTAGCAGTACCAGTTGCTTGTTGTACTCCAAACAAGTTACCTACGTTGAAGTTACCGTCTTGGTCAGTACTTGTAAAGAACACGCGACCACCACCGTTAGATGAAGTTTGCTGACTTGTTACAGCACTTGCTGGATTAACGTTTGGATAGTTAGTTTGTGTTTGATTACCAGTACCAATATACAAGAAATCGTGTCCAGTTAAACGAACCTGACTGTATTTTAATCTTGTAGTCACCGATGTAGTATGAGCTGGAGCATAGTAAGTTGTTAATGCTGGGTTGATCTGGAACTGTGCTGTATAGTTTCCAGGAATACCTAACACGTTAGTTGTAGCAACCAACTTATACCAAGTATTTGCAATACTGCCAAACTGTACGTTAGCACCTGATGTTGGGATTGAGTATAATCCAGCAATATTAATATAAGTACTAGCTTGATAGATATCGCTGAAACCGTCACCTGCTACTGTAGCAGTGGCAGTAGTATTTGCACTACCTCTGTTAGTAAAACTTGGATTACTTAAAACTCCATCACCCATGCGCTGACGTGTGTTAGCATTAATAACGTGATTACTATCAATGATAGTAACTGTTGGTGCCGCACGATAAATCATGTTAGTTGGAGTACTAGTGGTCAATGTTACCGGAGTAGTACTGCCAGAAGTAAGCGATACTTGGAACGATGTATTAGCAATAATACTAGAACCAATGACATAGTAAACAGTATTAGTAGATAATCCACCAAATGCCGCACTAAATTCAACTTGTTGGTTGCTTGTTAAGTTGGTAGTATCGTCAACAGTAATAACGTTAGTACTTGTAGTAGTAGCAGTTACGTTACCTTTTGCATATCCGCTACCTGTTTCAATCATACGAATTTCTGTGACTACACCGCTGGCAACTTTTACACGACCTAATGGTGTTGCACCAGTACGTATACTTGCGGCTTGAGTTCCGCTAGTACTTGATACAGCAATCCATATTGGATTAAATCCTAAAGTAGCAGTGCTTGGATTACCAAATGCCAATGCTTTCCAGTTTGTACTAGATCCTGGCAATGTCTGTGCAGTCCAGTTAATACCGTCTGGGCTAGTTGCACCAACAGTACTTGCTGTGGCCACAGCAAAGAATAATCCTTCGCCATAACGTACAGTAGCCCATGTTTGAGCTGTTGTAGGTCCAGCACTAGCCGCTGTCCATGTTACACCTAAATCTTTACTGTATGCTACTGCACCAGTAGTTGATAATGCAACAAATCTTCCGTTACCGTATGCAATACTAGTCCATGTTGTTGAACTTGGTAATGTGCCGCCAGCAGTCCATGTAACACCGTTAGAACTTACTGTTGTAATATTGCCACCGCTGTTGATTGCAACAAAATAACCTGCACCATAAGTAACTGCTGAATAAGAACCTGCGCTTAACGCTGTTCCAGTTCTAGCTGTCCATGTAACGCCGTCATTACTTGAGTTAATGACACCAGTCGCTGATGCACCGCCAACTGCTACATACACGTTAGTACCACTGATTAATCCATAGGCAAGCGACTGCAAGTTGCTAGTGCTTAGTGACCCGCCAGCAGTCCATGTTGTACCTAAACTAGTAGGTGCTTGATAAGCACTATTAGTACTTGCACCGCTAATTGCAATAAATCTTGCTGTTGGATCTGCAATAGTTATTGTTGGAGCACCAGTATAACCATAACCTCCATACATAATTTGGCCGTTAATAGTAGCACTACCTAAAGTAATACTGCTTATTCCATAGTTAGTGAATGTTGGAGTGGCTGTTGCTAGTGTACCTACATAAGTTAATGTTATGTTTGTACCATTGGTAGCACTACCTGTGGTAAATGTTGGAGCAGTTGTACCAAATGTTGTTCCTGATCCACTAGCTTGGTAGTAGTTAAGCTGATTTGGTGTAACTCCAGTATTTAGATAAGAATAGTAATTACCAGCTGTTACCCCAGTGCCGCCACTTGTCCAGCTACTTGCACTAAATGGAGCCGCAACAGTTACAGTTGACGCACTATTATAGTTTTTACCCCAGTATGTTGGTGTAATACTAGCAACGCTAGAAGTTACAATTTGTACTGTTGGAGCAGTAGAATAACCGCTACCTGGTACTGTTACTGTAACACTAGCAATAGCACCATTAAATACGGTACATGTTGCTGTAGCTCCTGAGCCGCCGCTTGTTGGGATAAAGAAAATAGTTGGTGGTGTTGTATATCCAACGCCGCCGTTGTTAATAGTTACGCTAACAATTTGTGTTGCGTTTAAACCAGTACCTAACACTGCTGTTAAACTTGCACCAACACCACCTAAGCCGCCAATAATTGCAGTTGCTACTGCACCTTGGCCGCCACCATAGACTACATCAGTCCATGTTTGACTACTTGGTAATGCTCCACCAGCTGTCCAACTAGTACCATTTGTACTATAGCTTGTGGCTGTGCCGCCGCTTGCTACAGCTACAAAATTACCAGAACCATATGCGGCAGCTTGCCATGTAGCACTTGCACTTATAGTTCTTGCAGTACCTGTATAACCTGTTGGCATATAACTAATACGAGGTTCAATAATATAACCAGTTGTTAAATCTGGTATATTTGCTATAGTTGTACCTTGTACAACGTGATCCCAACCAGCGGCATACAATCCAGATGCTACGGTACCTGTCGAACTAGCAGTTGTTCCAGTAATAGGAACTGCTGTGCCGTTTGGTGTCATACTAACTGAGAATGAACTAGTTGATAAGTTTGCAGATATTACATAATATGTAACGTTTTGTGCAATACCGTTAAATGAACTATTAAATGTAACAATTTGTCCTGCTACTAGTGTATTTGTAGCTGTAATTAAATTGTTAGCAATAACTGTACCAGTTACAGTAATTGTTGTTGTAGTTGCAGTAGTAACAGTTACTCCAGTAGTTGCTGTAGAAGTTGTACCTAAACTAAACAATGTGCTGTTTGGTACTACTGCTGCCGCATAATATAATTGATTAGCTGTTAAACCACCAAGAGCAGTATTGATATAAAGCGGCATACCGTTATACAATGTAGTTGTGCTACTTGTAGTTAAAGTATTTTGTGTTCCAGTTACACTAACACCTGCGCCGTTTGTGGCTGCTTGACTTAATGTATAAGGTCCTGTTCCGCTAACGATATATGTACCGGCTGTGATACCTGTACCGGTAACAAACATACCTATAGTTAAACCACTACCGCTAGTTACAGTCAGTGTTGTAGTACTGCTAATTGTTGCTGTTACAGATGCTGTGGCATTAGTTGTTGCTGTTACACCAAGTGTAGTAAAACTATCTTTATACAACAATGCATTTTTTGTACCGTTTGAGTATGAAAGAATATTTGCATACTGCCCAACACCAGTACCAGCAGTAACTTGGATTCTCATTCCATTATATGCATTACTTACTGCAATATCAGTAGCGGCAATTGTAATATATCCAACTCCTCCACCTTGTGCTGTATTACTTTGTGTTACATAAAGTGTTCCGCCGACGCCAGTGCCATCATTTTTATCAATGATACGAGTTTCAAATACTGCGGAATCTCTGTATTCATCGCCAATTGCAGTTGCATTATAACCAGCTCCACTAATACTTGGAACGTTATTAGTATAATTGATACCGGCATTTTGATATTCAAATCGTAAAATCTGTGTAGTGCCATCGGTGACTACGTTAGTAATGTAAGCCTGGTTGGCACGATTATTTACAGTACCAGTAATTGCAGTTTCGTATGAATCTACACCTTCTGCAATAACACCGTATGTACCGTATGAACTGTTACCATTGGTAGCACGAATTTTTCCGCCTAATTCTGCCAAGTATCCACTATATCCATAGTAGTTAAACACTGAAACAAGTTCAGTTAGTGAATTAGAACCAGTACACCATACACCAATACCGTCTGAAAGAACAGTTGTATAATCGTTAGCAACGATACTTCTGTTTCCACCGCTGTGTAAGGCGCCATCAATCTTCATACCAGTACACGCTGTACCAAACATGGTAACGTTCTGAGCGTAACAAGAACGACTTGTGATCCATACGTTTGTATCGTTAGGGCCAAATCCCGGATCTAAGCTAGTATAAGCACCAGCAGTTGGACGCTTTGTTCCGTAAGCATTGGCCGCACCTAATGTGCCAGTCAATCCGCTTAATGTCATATTTCTTACACCAGTGCCGTTGCGTACATAGAACATGTCAGAAGTCAACGATCCAGATACAGCGTTATTATACAATACTGCACTACGCATTGATTTGTAGTTACCTGTAAAGTTTAAATCATAAACTAGTGCATTAATAAATGCTGTTGTATCTCTAATACATTTTGCAAGAGAATAATAATATCTTACAGTCAAACTACCTAATGTTGCATTAGTTAATGTAACTGGAGTGCTTGATCCTTGTGTTGCAGTAATTGTAAATGCAGTTGTACTCGAAACTGCTAATACATAATACTCTGTTGATACAACAATACCACTAGCACCAACTGTACCTGTAAATTGTACAGGATCTCCTGTTGTTAAATTATGAGCACTACTTGTATTAATTACATTACCGGTTGTTACACTTGCTACTGTACCACCGTAACTTACATTAGTATATGCGGCAGCTTCGTATGCTAAGAATGTTGTATTAGCACGAAGAATTTCTGCGCCTTGGATTGTAGTTTGTGTGTTATTATAAGTAACTGTTCCGTTTGTTTGAGGCACAACTCCAACGCTAGCAGTAGCAGTCATACTAGTTACAGTATTTGTGATAGTATATGCTGTTCCGCTTGCATAGCTGTTAGTAATAGTTAATGTAGTACCACTTGGAATTGTATTAACCCAGTATATATTGTTATTCCATAATCCGCCAGCGTTGTTAACTACCACGTTAAATGTAGTTGAACTAGTAGCTAGTGTAATTGCACTTCCACCAAATGTTGCGGCAATTGTGATTACACTTGCACTTGCTGATTGAACATAGTAAATTTGATAAGGAATAATGTATGTTCCGCCAACAGTAAATGCTCCGTTAGTTGCAGTACCGTAGAAATAAACTTGCTGGCCAGCAACAATACCTAAACTTGCTACAGTAGCACCTAGTGTAATTGTATTACCGCTACTAGATGTTGCTGAAGCAGTTGTTGTAATATTCGCTGGCAATCCAGTAAATGCTACTGGCTGACCAACATACATGTTTGTTGTGCTGGTTACGGTTAGTACGTTTGTACTTGTTGTTGCAGTAGTTAATGTAGTTGAAATTACGCCAGTAATATTAGCAACAACATCGTTTAATACTTCTGATGCTTGTACTACACTACCGCTTGCGGCTATAGTTTTAGCTTTGTATCCGATAAATCCAATAGATCCAATTTCGGCAGTCAATTGGTTGCTAACAACAATTTGAGCAGATGCTATTGCTCTATAATAAGACATTGCGGCTTTTAAACTATTAAAGTTTGTACCTAATACCATGTCGTATGCTAGTGCAGTAACAATATAACCAGCATCTCGCGAGCAAGTTGCTGAATTGAAAGTTAATGATTGATAAAATTTCTGTACCCAGCTAACAGTATCAGCTTGGATTTCAGATTGTTTTCCGGTTAGTGCTGTATAAGCAGTTTGTAATCCACTAGATGCTAATGCAATTGATGCTGTTGGAGGAATTGCGGCTCCGCCTGTTCCGTTTGTTATCCAATCAATAATTTCTTGTATACGTGCTTGGGCAAACGTTGAAGCTCCAGCTGAACCAGCTGAACCAGTAGTAATTTGAGTTAATGTATTACCAGATTGTGGGGTAATTGCAGACTTAGTAATAATATTACCAATTTCAGTTTTTAAAAATGTATAAGCCGCGATGATTGCTGTTTTTTCTGTACTTGCAATATCTAGTACACTATAAGAAAAATATGCACTACCCGCAATCAACGATTGTGTATTACATCCGTAAGTCATATCATATTGTAATGCATCTAAAATATAACCAATATCGCGCTGACATGCGGCTACATTAATTGCTGAATATACACTTGGATAGTTAACGTTGATGTATGCTGAAACATCTGCTTTAATAAAAGCATAATTTTGTACAATTTGTGCTTTACCATCACCATAACCTACTAAGTATGTTGCATTATAGCCAGTTGGGTTAGTAAATGTAAATGATGGAACTTGACTTATTCCATTTGTTAAGATACTTTGAATTAACCCAACATTAGAAACAACTGATTGTACAGCCGCAGAGCTTCCAGTGTCACCTGTTGGCAACGAGGTGACCTGGCTTGATACAAATCCTGCAACAGTTTGTGGGCCTGCTGTTGATCCACTAAAGCTAACACTGGTAGTTGTGCAAGCAGTAACAGTCCAAGCGCCATTAAATCCGTTTGGTGTAACTCCGCTTACTGTAATACTTTGTCCTACTACAAATGGTGCGCTTGTTTGTGTAGCAAATGTAATTGTTGAAGTACCGCCAGTACTACTTGCACCAGTGGTTGTTATTACTTGTGTATTACCAGTTGATCCAGCAATAGCAGTATTAGCCATTAGGTTTGTTAATAAACTTTTTGTTCTTAACAATGCATTAATAGATTTTGGTTTGTCGTTAACTAAATTACCAATAGCAGTTTGCGGTTGAACTACAGTACTACGTAATTCATCACCCACAATAGCTGTGTTTGCTGGAACAACAATTGGCAATACTTCATTATATGTACCTGTTTTAACACTAATTGTTGTATTAGGATTAATTGATGTAGGTACTCCTGTTGTATTGCCGGCTGTTAATGCGTTAACAATTATAGTTATTAAACTTTGTGCTGAAGTTGTTGTTCCAGTTTCAGCAGATAGTGTGGCATCAATAATTTGTTTTGCTTGGACTCCTGCACTTACACCATTTAATGTTTGGTAACTACTACTAGGAGCAGTATTTGCCAACACACTGGCAATAATTGTTGATAGATAATTTTGAGCGCCAATAAATTGTGTTACTTCATATTGAACTAATGTATTAATGAAAGAAGCACCGTTAGAAGTAAAGAACGCTAAAGTATTTGCTGTTGTTTTTTGTGTTCCGCCATGGCTTAAATCATATACAATACCATCTAATGTATAGCCAGTATCTCTTTGAATTTCAGTTGGCAACGATGTGTAATAAGCCGCTGTAGCAGTTCCAGTGCCGGCGGCAGTCAACGCTGTGCCGTTATATGTACTTGCTACTGTAAAACTTACGTTTGTACTAATTGCTTTAATATAATAAACTGTACTAGAAGTAAATGAACTTCCGCCTAATGTCAAACTACCAGTTTGAGCTGTAAATGTAATTGGCATACCTACATTTAAGCCGGCGGTACTTGCTGTTGTAAATGCACCAGCACTTGTTCCAGTTACACTTGCTTGATATGTGTAAGTAACATAGTTATAAACTTCTTTTAAGATAAATTGTTTATTCTTAGCTAGCAATGTAGAAGCATTTGGATTTAGATATCCGTCTTCAATTGTTTTTGCGGCATAGCGAATAGTTTTGAATGGTTTATCAATACTTAGTCCCTGACCGCTACCAGCCGCATCTGTGCCCGCAGGAGCCACATAAACAATATTGTTAATACTACCGTAGTAAGTCCACGCAGGAGTTGTACCACTGACACGTAATACTTGACCATCTGTACCAATTGGTAAACGTGTTGAGCCGTTGGCTCCGTAGTAAAATAAATCGCCTTGTGTTGTTAATACACTAGATTCAGCACCGCTTGCTAGTAAATTCCAATATGTTGCTGTTGTATCTGCATCTGGTCTATTTCCGCTTGTACCAACGTGTGCATTTACACAGATATAGCTATTGGCACCAAAATAAACTGTATCTCCTAGTACATAAACAGTACCAGAAACCCATGTTACAGCATACCCAGTATAGGTAATTCCACTTGCTTGAATAACGTTGCTAGAAACGTTAGTAACAGTAATAGTAATATCGTTAGCAGGACTTAATCCGCCTACGTTTGTTCCTAAAATTGTAATCTTATCATTTAAATTATAACCACTTCCGCCGCCGTTAACAGTTACAGTATAACCAGTGTTATTTGTAGTAACGTTAAATGTTGCTCCAGAACCAGTTCCGATAACGTTTGTTCCTGAACGGCTGGTATAAGTTGCATTTTGACTATTCCATCTAATACCAGAATTTAATCTTGACCAGTATGTACTGAATGGCGGTGTTGGATTTGTAGTACCAGCCATGCTAAGGTTAGTTGTGGTAGATAAACTAAATGGAGTAATGCTACCAGAAGTTGCAGTAATTGTAAATTGATAACTATTAACTGCTGGATTTAAAACATAGTAAGTTGTTCCACTAACAATATTACCGTTTGATCCATTAAAAGAAATTGGAAGATTGGCAATTAAGTTAGCTGTAGTTCCTGAAACAGTTCCGCCAGATGAACTAGCAGGACTTCCTGATAATGCATATTGTACTTGTGTTACACTTTGAGTTCCTGAAACGACAAATGTTCCGTTATAAGCAGAAACTCCAACGCCGCTTACTACAATAGTTTGACCTACTGCAAAAGGAATACTTGGTTGTGTTGCAAATGTTAATGTAGCAACATTACCAGAAACACTTGCACCGGTAATAACAATGCCGTTAGCCAATGTTATTACGTTTGTACTTGCAGTTGTAGCGATTGCATTGACTACTTGTGTTGTATTATCAAGAGTTGCTACGTAAGTATAGCCTCCTAATCGAACTACATGGCCAGTTTTATAAGATGTGGCACTAGCCCAATCACCTTGATAACTAAAACCGGTTGTAAATGGTTGCCAATAAGTTGTTGCTGTGCTTGGAACTTGTCCGCTACCGTTTAAAATAGATGTGTAAGTATTACCGCCATAGGTAACCATATCTCCAACTACATACGATGTACTAGAAGACCAAGAATTTAAAAATTCAAAACCATTTACAAATATACTAAATTTAGTACCATCTAATGTTGTTCCAGTTGATGTATGTTGTGTAGTACAAATGTATAAATCAGCACCATATTTTACAATGTCATTTAATTTATATCGAACACTACTACCACTCCACACGCCAGTATAATAAACTCCAGCATTAAATGTGTCCCACTTGCTTGAATCATTTTCAAGTCCTAGTGCAGTAGTGTTAGCACTCACGTGAGCCAAGTTACATACATAGGTATAACCGTTGTAACTTAATAAATCTTTTGCTTTGTATCGTGTGTTGGTAGTCCAACCAGCTGATATCCAATTAAATGTTGTAGAAAAAGTATCCCAACTAGATTGATTAGCTTCTAAACCTAGTTGGTTTGTACCACTAACAGTACCCATTGTGGTACCAGTTAGTGTTTGTGAAAGTGCATAGCTAACTGTAGTTGTTGTACAAGCAGTTACAGTAAACGAACCGTTAAATGCTGTTTGTGCTGAAAAACCAGCTACAGTAATAGTAGCACCTATCAAATAAGGTTGTACAGCTTGTGTAGCAAACGTAATAGTTGCAGTTGTGCCGTTAGCAGTTGCGGCAGTTGCAGTTATAGAAGCTGTTGCACTAATACTAGTATGTGCAGTATTAGCAACATACACAGTTCCGCCGTACTGAACAATATCTCCCAAATTATAAACGGTAGAATTTGCCCATGCCCCTTTCCACTGATTACCATCAGCAAACTTACTCCAATAGTTAGAAGCTAAATCTGTTGAAAATTGAGACGATGCTGTGTTGCTTACGATACAAATATAAGTTTTTCCACCGACTGTAACCACGTCATCTACAACATATGATGTGCTTGGTGCCCATGTACCTTGGTATACAAACTTAATTCTACCTAATTTATATTCTGCCATTTTTTATTCCTCTGATAATATTTATCTTAATTAAAAATATTGGATTTTAACTTGCTCCGGTACGTCTAACACCGTGTCTGACAAAGAAATCTAACGCTGCCATGTTCCCGTCAATTGTACTATTACCCGATACTCCTTGGAAATTTACCTTGTTTACCATTTTAACATTGGATCCTGCAATGCCTTGAGAAATAGTAGAAGCAATTTTATTTGCTCCTCCTACTAAAATAGTGCCCGCTGTAAGTTGACCTGTAGTTGTATTAGAGCCGCCCTGACTTAGTCTGCTAGTAATGTAAGATTTAATTGCTTTTTGCGTTGGAACAATAGCATCACTATTTGCAGTAAATGTAGCATCAGTACTAAATCCAGTAACAACAACACCAGAACCGCCCAACGCTACTCCTCCTAAACTTAATGTACTTAAACCAACAAGTCCAAATTGACTAGCACTTAAAGTAACAATACCGGTTGACTGCTGGACTCCAAATAATGAGCCAACTTTAAAGTTACCATCCTGGTCTGTGCTTGTATAAAATACTCTGCCAAAGTTTAATTCAACTGTTTGATTTTGTAACAGCGCATTATTGATACTAACACCGCTTGGATAACTTGTATTAGTAAAATTACCAGTACCTATGTACAAGAAATCGTGGTTGGTTAATCGTACTTGACTGTATTTTGTTCTAATTTGTATAGCAGTATTATTTGCTGGAGACAGTGCGGCAGTCATTGCTGGAGATATTTGCACGTTAGCTTGAATGTTAGGAGCTACTGTTCCATATATTGCTGTAGCACTTGTTACTTTATACACTGAACTAATACCAGTAATTGTCAAGTTATCACCCACAAGCGGTAATCTTGACAAATTGTTCATAATTATAGTATAACCAGTTTGATATGCATCTGCATATCCGTTACCAGTAATAGTAATTACTGTTGAAGTACTAGTATATCCAGATCCTCGAGAAATAAATGTTGGATTACCCAATGCCCCAGACCCTACGCGGGGAGATAAAGTAGCAAGTGTTGTAACGTTTGGATCCGTAACAGTTAATACTCCAGCCGCATAATTAGAACCTGGTTCCCAGTGTGTGATAGAAGTAATAACATTAGAGCTTATGCTTGCTCGACCTTTTGCTCTCACTCCGGCTAAAATGTATGTACCTGCTCCTGTACCAGACAATGTTGGAAATACACCAACACTTGAGCTAGATATAACACCGTAAGCCATACAACTATAAGACGCACTTGTTATACTTCTTATTTTCCAATCAAGTCCATTATCGGTAACATATCCTGTTGTACTTGTTGTTGGAATTGCTACAAATGTACCGTTACCGTAAGCAATTAAGTTGGCCGTTAATGTTATGTTTGAACTATACCATGTTATTCCATCAAAACTATACGCCGCAGTATTACTTGTACTAGATACAGCAACAAATCTACCGTTACCGTACGCGATGCTTGACCAAGTAGTCGAACTTGGCAATGTACTAGATGCCCAAGTTGTTCCGTTAGTACTGTATGCCGCTTGTGTGCCGCCACTTGATACTGCTACGAATCTTCCTGCACCATATGCCAGTCCAGTCCAAGTTGCATTAGGCAAACCGCTTCCGCTAGACCAGTTTGCACCAAAGTTTAAACTATATGCACTTGAAGTTGTTCCTGTAGCAATAGCTACAAATATACCGTTTCCATATGCAATATTACTCCAGCTAGTTCCAGACGGCATACTTGATGTTTTCCAACCAAGGCCATTATTTGCAGAATAAGCGGCTTGTGTGGTACCATTAGCTATAACAACCCAATAGTTATTACCATAAGCAACTCCGGTCCAGCTTGCACTACTAGGTAAACTAAAACTGGTCCATGTATTTCCGTCTAAACTTCTTGCGGCCAACGAACTTGCACTTGGAATTGCCATAAAGTATCCATTACCGTATGCCATTGATATCCAATTAGTGCCGCTAGTCAATGTGACCGATGATGCAGATATTGTCTGTGAATATGATGGATCGTTGTATGTTAATCTTGGTTCTATATAATATAAACTTGTAGAATCTAGCAATGCCGCACTTGGTGCCCCAGAGTTTACGTTATCCCAACCGACTGCTCCAAAATTCATAGAACCTGTAGCTGTAGTGGGTACAAACGGAGTATTACTAAACTGTGTTCCTGTTATAGTCATAGCATTATTGGCAGTATCAATAGTATTGATATAGTAAGTTGTGCCTGCTGTGATTCCGCCAAATAGCGGAGTTCCGAATGTAGCATTCATAGATCCAGATATATTATATCCCAATGTTGCTTGGAATTTTTTACTGGTACTAGTTCCAGTCATAGATCCGCTACCAACTGTACTGAGTAATACCGCCGTTGGACAAGTTTTAACAATTAAAGATCCAGTTGCTGTTGACAATGTAATTGCTGAACCACCAACTGTTGCACTTACTGTAAAATTAAAGCCGTCCTGAACAGCTAAGATATAGTATGTTGTTTCAGACACAATTCCGCCAAATGCACTACCAACAAAAACTATTGGATTATTAACAACAAATCCTGCTGTAGAACTTACTGTAATCAAGTTGGTTGTCACCGTGGTAGCTGAAGCAGTCACAGTGATAAGAGAACTAGCTACACTAAATGTAGTTGGATTAATAATGTTACTAATATAATATTTCAGTCCTGCTGTGACTCCTCCAAATACTGTTCCGGAGAAAACGATAGGATTCAGTGGAACCATTGTACCAGTAGAAGATACAGTATATCCGTTATTACCAGAGCTACTTGCAGTAGGAGTCACTGTTACTAAACTATTAGAAATTGTAAATGTAGCAGTATCAATAATATCGTTAATATAGTATGTTACACCTACTGAAATTCCGCCTAAAGCCGTGCCAGTAAATGATATTGATAAGTTTACAGACATGTTGCTAGTATTGCCAGACAAATAACCAGTGAATGTAGAATAATTCATGGTCATAGTGCCGGATCCTGCGGTCAACGGCCATACACTACCAGATGCTTGCGTTGACAATTGGATGTGTGTTCCGTCTACAACACTATAGATATAATATGTATAATTGGCTAACAAGTTAGTAAAACCTGTAGTAGTAAACAATACTGGCTGATTATAAGACAATGATGTAGTAGATGCTACTGTTAACTGATTGGTAACACCGCCAACTGCTTGCGTAACTGATTGTTGTCCTAAACTAGTTCCTGTAATGCTAACTGTATAATAGGTAGGAATAAATTGTATAGGCTGGTTAACATACATTGTACCAAAATTAACTGTGCCTAAATTAAATGCATTTGTTGATCCATTAGTTGCAATAACTTGAACAGAGTCAAATGATTCTTTTAAAATTTGTGCAATTTTAGTAGATGCATTATAGTATCCAATATATCCATACTGGCCAGCACCGGTACCACTATTAATAAACAATCTCATAGTGGTATAGTTTGCCGCAGTATTAACATCTGCCGCAGATAACTGTATGTAAGAAGTAGTTCCTGCTTGCGCATTATTACTTGCTGTTAAATATCCGCTACCGCCAGCACCTGAACCTGAGTCTATTGATCTTGTTTCAAAAATTGCTCCAGTTCTTATTTCGTCTGCTACAGTTATAGATCCCGATCCTGATCCAACTATTCCAAAATTAGCATAGGCAGTATATCGTGTATTAGTTGTTTCAAGATAGAAACTAGGAGTATAAGAAGAAGATGATATTTCAACACCGGCTCCGTAAACTATAGTATACTTTCCAGTAAGACCTGCATACCCCCTAGGATAAATTCTATATTGTAGTGTAGTATTCAATCCAGCAGTATCTTGGATTGCAAACCATATTCTATACCAGCCAGTAGTTGTAGACGGAATTTTTCCATATTGTACAGGAACGTATCCGCCATTAGCACTTGATGCTGTTACTGTATTTGTACTAAAGTTATAATTGATAGAACTTGTTACAGTACTTGATCCAGAAAATATTCCATACAAATCAATCGATGAAGCAGTTCCTAAATATACATTTAAACTAAGAGTATAGCTAGTTGTAGCCGCTGTTGGTATTGTACCTGCCGCAGTTACTCCGTTTGGAGTAGCAATAGCACTACCTGTTAAGTTAGAAACAGTTAATGTTAAATCGTTTATACCGGTTACACCACCAAGTGTTGCGCCTAAAATAGAAATTTGATTTCCAACAACATACCCGCTACCGCCTGATGCTACTGTTACTACATAGCTGGTATTTGTAACAGTTATATTAAATGTTGCGCCGGCACCCGATCCTGGGCCTGAGTTAGTACCGCTAATAGAAGTGTAGTATCCTCCGGCAGCTGGAATTGTTATGTTTTGATATATGTAACTACCGTCCGGGCCTGCTGTATTTCCAGTTAAAGACCATGCTTCAGTATATCCTGTAGGAGCAACTGCATTTTTTTGTATAGTTACATTATTGTCAGAACTCCATCCAGTATTAAATGTATTACTATAGTTTAATAAATTGGTAGTGGTTGAAAGATAATTGTTTCCAGAATTAGAATAATTAAATTTTACTAGCTGTGCGCTTGCACCTAAACTGCTTTGGACACTAGCTTGTACTTGAAGAGATCTATTAAAAATAACACCAGTACCTGGAGTTTCGTTCGTATCAAATCCTGTAGCAACACAACCATATGTACCATATGAGCTATTACCATTTGTTGCTCGCATACGTCCGCCAGCTTCTGCAAGATATCCTGCATAGTTATAATAAGAGAATACACTAACTAGTTCGGTAACTGCACCAGATCCGGTACACCATGCACCGACGCCATCGCTTAGTACTTGTGTAAAATCGTTTGCTACAATAGATTTGTTGCCACCGTTATGTAATGAACCATCAATCTTTACACCAATGCAACCTGTACCAAATGTTGTTACGTTTTGTACATAAGGACTTCGACGGAAAATCCACACGCTAGTATCAGTAGCACCATTACCAGGATCTAAACTAGTAAATGCACCACCGGTTGGACGAGATATCAAATATGCATCCGGTGCACTTAAGAATCCCAATAATCCAGTAAGAGTCATGTTTCTTAAACCAGAACCATTTCTCATATAGAACATATTTTTTACTGCATCGCCACCATATACAATTGCCGAAGTAGATGTAGTAGTCAATGTTAATGGAACGTTAGCAGGTGTAAACGATGCTACACTAAATTGTGTAGAAGTAATACTTGCACCGACAACATAATAAGTTGTACCTGCAGACAGGCCGCCAATTGATACACTAAATTGTACAGGAGTATTAGCAACCATACCAGCTGTGTTAGCAACTGTGATTAAATTAGTAACAGATGAAGTAGCTGTAGCAGTTGTATTAATAATTACGTTTGGTTGTACTACTGCACCTCTCAATTCATCGCCAACTAGTGCTACGTTTTCTGGAATTGAAATTGGTAGTGTTTCTGAATACGTTCCAGTCTTGACAAAAATAGTTGCAGTTTCCCCTGAATTTTGTGGAGGAATTGTTGCTGTATTTGCATTTGTTAAAGCGGTGGTAATTATACTCAACAGGCTAGCTACTAGTGTTTGGCCACCAGAGTCTACGATAATGCCGTTATTTGCAGAAAATCCTACTGGATTCGATACCACATTTAATGTTTGATAACTAGTAGCAGGAGGAGTATTAGATAATGCACTATTAATTAATGATAGTAACTGTGTTAATATTGGCAAATAGTACGGAATATCTGCGGTTACAGCAGAGTTAAAAAATGTGTTAGTACTTCCAAATGCAAAATAACTAAGAGCGGCCGCACAAGTTTGGCTGTTTCCACTTCTAGTAATATCATAAACTATTGCATCGATAATGTATCCTGCATCTCTAGGAGTCTTAGTTTGATCTACAACATAAGAACTTGTAAATGGACTAATGTTTTGTGCGGCTTGATAAATTGCCCATTGTGTTAGTTCTGCGGTAATCCAACTTTTATTTGATTTAATTAAAAAAGCTGTATTTTGATATTGTGTTCCTGCGCCAACTATGTTACATGCATACGCAATAGTTTTCCAAGGTTGGTCCCAAGTAGTTCCATAATCAGAACGATCAATACCGTTACTTGAAGACACATAGTATACTGAAGATACTGTATTAGTTTTCTGCCAAGCTGGTATGTTTGAATTTACACGTAAATTGTAACCTTGTGATCCCAATGCTACTGCGCTATATGCTCCGTTATTATATGTTAAAATATCCCCCGAAGAATTTAATGCATTCTTTCTAGCATGGGCAACATAAAAAGACCAGTATGTGCTAGTTGCGTCAAGATCAGGTCTGTTTAATGCAGTACTTGTATGGCTTTGCACACAGGTGTATGTAGTATTTTGCCAAACAACTAGATCGCCGATGCTGTATGCCGATGCCGATAACCAACGATTTTTCCAATTGTTACCTGGGGTTATTAGTGTCCAGTAAACATAGTTAACACCAACAAACGAAACTGATTGTCCGTTAGTTAATGAAGAATCAGGTGCATAATTTAAAGTTACTATATTAGGACTAGTTGTACTAACAACGCTTTGTCCTCTAGTAAAACCAGACCCAAGGACAATCATACCTGGAACAATACCAGCAGTTGATCCGTATGTAACAGTTATAGTATTTGACTGCGTAGCACTTGCTGACATAGTTACTGTGCTTGCAATAGAATTTAAACTAGCAATGGTTGTTCCGGTAGGAATACCAGTTCCAGATATACCTTGACCTACTGCTAAATTTGTAAAACTAGAAACACTAGTTAATATTGTTGGGTTCACAGTACTACTAGTAGTAGCTGTAAATGTTCCACCAACCACAAGAGTAGTTCCAGAACTTCCACTAGTATTAACAGTATTTGCAACACTAAATGCTGTTGGATCTGCTGGTACTAAAATTGTAAAGATTAATCCTGTTGGAGTTCCGGATGTAGTTACAACTGAAAATACAGGAGTAGATGCAGTTGCATTAGCATAGCTACTAGTTATTTGAATGCTAGTTGAACTATTAACTTTACCAATATAATAAACAGTGCCGGATGTGTAGCCAGTAAATCCACTTAATCCACTTAAGGTTCCTGTAACTGTTATAGCTTGTCCAACAAAATATGATCCGCTAGATACAGTTAATGTGCCTGCGCTATCTGCTATAACTACACTGGCGATAGTTGTTGTGGCAGTATCTTGGATTGCTTCGTATAAGTAACCGTTTTTACAAACAATGTCACCTACTTTGTAACCTACAGTGTTTGCCCAATCTGTTTTTAATTCATATCCTTGATCTAGTAGTGCCCAATCGGTAGCATCGGTACTAGGAACATTGTTTAAATTATTAGTAGTTTTGCTTGTATAGTTATATCCACCATAACTAACAGTATCGCCTGGTTGATAAGTAGCAACATTCGACCAAGTACCTGTAAACTCCATACCTGGCAACCATATGCTGAAATTACCAGCGGCAAATACACTACCAGATGTGTGATACGAGGTACACATGTATAAGTCTGGGCCAACTTTAACAATATCATTTAACTTGTATCTAACACTAGGAATCCATGCGCCTTTATAGTCAATTCCATTATCAACAACTGTCCAAAAAGATTGATTAGCTTCAAGTCCTGATGATACGGCTCCGGCGGATACGTGATTAGTGTTACAACGATAAACAATACCGCCGTATTTTACTACATCGCCAATTCCATAATTTGTAGAAGTGGCCCAAGATGTGTGCCAGTTATCAAATAGTGTCCAAGTAGTCCATTTTGTTCCGTCAAAGGTTGTGCTACTTGTATGAGGAGCTGTACAAACATAAATCGCTCCACCAAATGCAACCAAGTTACCTAAATAATAATATGTGCTTGGTAACCATCCGCCTGGAATCCAAGTTTTACCTTCAGCTATTAAACTCCAATAGCCCGATGTTGCGAAATCTGTATTAAAAACTCCAGATGTATGAGGAGCTAAACAGGCATAAACTTTACCGTTATATTGTGTTACAGAATCTCGAGAGTATGCAGTATTAGTAACCCATGCACCTACCCAAGTGAATCGTAATCTTCCAATTTTAAATTCTGCTGCCATTTTATATTCCTATTATGTAGATGAGATAATTTGTGAGGCACTGTATGTATATGTTTGATTAATACGTACTACTAATTCACCTTGAGTATCAATATAGTAAAAACAATTTTTGTTGTCCCATCGATATTGGTCAAAATATAAATTAGGGTAAGGACGACTATGATCTGTTGCCAAGCGCCCGTCAAAAAAATCTACTCCATACTCAAAGTTTTCAAAATTTCCACTATTAGGGCCGGGAACATTCAGTGTTATTGTAGCAGTACTAGTTAGCTGATCTAATTTGTCAAAATATAATGTTCCGTCATCTGTTCTACGTAATCCATAAAAAAATCTAGGATTACCTTCTCCTAACAAATCATTTAAATTATATTCGTTACCAACATAATATGTCATAATATTATCCTTAACTTATTTCAACGTAGCTTAAAACCATATCAATACTTGAAGCGGTATTAGATGTAACAATTACATTAGTACTAGATCCTAATACCAATCTTTCGCCACCATTGATTAATCTTACACTGGTATTTGGTGGTACTACAACGTTTTGTACAAAGTATGCAGTAGTACTTGCTACAGTATCTTGAAGTTGTACGCTGATTAAAATAATACTCGATGTAACATTAGTAAAGCTGAGACCAATTACAGTTGTAGTAGCACTAGCATTAGTTGTTAATACAGTTGTAGGACTTGTTCCTAAATTGTTAGCTAATTTATTTTTAAATACTGTTGACATTATTTTATCCTAAAGCAAGTGCTGTTTCCACACCAATATCTTGTGCTGTGGCGCTAGTTACACCAACACTAGTACCTGCAACACTAGTCCATGTTGTTCCATTGTATACTTCAACTAGTCCTAAATCAGTATTAAAACGAATCATACCAGCTTCTTCGTATGCAATAGCTGGACGAGCCGCTGTATTTCCTACTGGAATTACTAATCCATATGTTCCTGCAATTTTAACATAGCCTGCACCAACTCCAGTCATTGCTACTGGACTTCCAGAACTACCCACTGTTTGGCTAATACTTACCAAATAAGTACCAATTCCACCACCGCCTGTTAATGTAGAATTAGTGTCTGAAGCCGCGGTAATTACTGTATTTGTCGTAGTACCACTTGTTATATATACGCCTTCGGTCAGTATACCTGACACGACTGAAGTAACAGTCATTATAATACTAGTAGCAGTAGTAACCGTTGCTGTTTGACTTTGATTAACTGTCCAGCTTAGTCCTGATCCGCTAACAATATAAGTACCAGCGGCTACTGTTCCACCACTTAACAACATACCAGCGGCAACAGTTGCTCCTGAGCTAGATGCAAAAGTTAGTGTAGTTCCTGAAATAACACCAGTTACTAAGGTAGCTGGAATTCCTGCAGGTGCTATATAAGCTGAAAAACTATAAGTTGGTTCTGTAAATTGTGTAATGCTGTTAGCTACAGTATTAGTAATTGCGTTGTTATAGAATCTAAAATTACCAAATACAACACCGCCTGTTCCAGTTGTAGTAAAATTAATATCTGCGTTTGTTCCTGAGCTGGCAATGGTATTTCCGCTAATTGTTAAGTTAGGACTACCAGTTGTAGACAAGCTAGGAGTTGTAAAATTAGTTACGTTAAAGTTCGTAGCATTAGCAGTTTGAACCCAAATATTGTTCCATTGTAAACTGCTAGAACCTAAATTATAAGTGTTAGTAACACTAGGCAAAATATTACTGTTTACTTCGCCTGTAAATGTAATTGTGTCGCTAGTTGCGGCACCAAGTTGAATATTACCATCGGCAGTAATAGTTCCAGTAGCATGTAAGTTACCAGTAATTAATACATTTGAATTTAAATTAATAGCACCAGTACCATTAGCTTGTAAGGTAATATTACCGTTTGTATTGGTGCTACTTAAAATATTTCCAGTTAGACTTAAATTGCCAACATTAACTAGTGCTGACAAAACTGTAGCATTAGATCCGTTTGGTGTTAGATTAATTGTGCTGTTAGAACTACTAATAGTGTTTCCATTAATAGTAAAAGTTCCTAACTGAGCTTGTGTAGTTGCGTATAAATTTGTAGAGCGTGTTGTACCATTAACATCCAGGTCGTAAGCGGGCAATGCTGTATTAATGCCCACGCGGCTGTCAACAACATCTAGATAAAGTAGGCTCGTCTCGAAGGCTAAATTTACCCCGTTACGAAGCAAATTATCCTTTAAGAGCGGACCCGAAATTCGACCAACAGC
>Ga0214166_1000394_pt1 | contig 22255 bp, 23 predicted proteins | sample TroBogepilimnion_27_FD_153005 | JGI IMG/M metagenome (GOLD analysis project Ga0214166, IMG submission 153005) | Freshwater microbial communities from Trout Bog Lake, WI - Practice 18AUG2009 epilimnion v3 | ecosystem: Environmental > Aquatic > Freshwater > Lake > Epilimnion/Euphotic zone ...
GCCGTTCGTAATGCTTGAGGTAACGAAGCCATTAGTAGCGGCATTTACATAGTTCGTAGTAGCCAAGCCGTTCGTAATGCTTGAGGTAACGAAGCCATTCGTAGCATTATTGACGTAGTTCGTAGTGGCTAAGCCGTTAGTCACGGAAGCCGTTACATAGTTCGAAGGATTCGAATTTGGATAGAAAGCCGTCGCGTTCGAGTAAGCGGCCGTACCAAGGCCAAGAAGATTCGCCGCCGAGATGTTTGTTAGTCCTGCGCCGTTTCCATAGAACGTACCATTCGTGTACACGGACGAGTAGTTCGTCGTATTGTAGATTGCCGAGTTGGTGATGGTCACTCCATCGAAGTATGTCTGTATGCCGAGTGCCGTAAAGCACATCAGAAATGAGAGAAAAACCGCCGCGATGATTGAATGCTTTTTCACGATCATGAACTATTTATAGCGAACTTACATGACGTTCCAGAACGAACCATCACAAGTCAGAATGTAACCTTCACCCGGTCGAATCAGATAGCTTGAAATTGGAGACGTGTAGTATAGAAAATCAGATCCTGAAGGAGTCAGAGTGGCGTTTCCAGATCCACGATTCTTGACGAAATACATGGCTCCAAGTGAAGATGCCACGGATGGAAGAGTCCACGTGACGTCTCCTCCGGTATTGACGTAGAAAGCCTTTCCGCTCAGAGTGACGGATCTGGAGGTAATCGACGGAGAAGCGTTGAGCGAGCCGTTGACGTTCAGAGTGCCATTTACGGACTCTGGACCATTGATCGTGATTCCGGCAAAGGTCGGAGACGAAGACGACGAGATGGACTGAGGATAGTTGATCGTGACGACGCCGGTGTTCGTGATGGTCGCTCCACCACTCAGAATCTGATTCTCCCACTTCGATGCGGCCGAGTTGTATACGAGGAGTGAAGCGTCCTGAAGAGGATTCGCCAGAAGCACGTCCGAGAGACTCGCGATGGATACTCCACCGATCTGAACCGTGGAAACTCGAACCGTGCTGTTGTTCTTGACTCGTGCGGAGATACTCATCTTTCTTATCTATGGAAAAGGATTACGAGAGAAGCGTGACGGCCGGAGTCAATTCGACTTGTCCCTCGAGCACTCGAGACTGAGAAGTTGAACTTGTAACCGTGATGACGTCGAAGACATACCGACCAGGCTTGATAGTCAAAGAAGTAGAGGCTGGCATCGAGATCGTGATGACACCAGAAGACGAATTGACGACACCGGTCATAAACGAGTACGATGTGGTTGAGACGTAGCTCTTTCGCATCTGAGAATACACGGCCTGATTACCGATATTCAGAGGCAGGCCGTTAGCATCCGTCAAACTGATGGTTGCCGTGAAGTCCGAACCTTGATCGATCGTGAGTGTCGTATAGATGGCCATAAACGATTAGTAATATCCCAAAATAGAAATCCCCCAGGAATTAATAATGGCAGTGTTTACAGTGGTTCTATAATATTGAAAAGATCCATAAGTTGGGTTTGATACAGTTGAAACTGGCACAAATGCAAATATAGACTTGCCAGTATCTCCACCAGACCCACTCCAACCCACAGTATTAGCAGTATAAATTGGTCCAGTATTGTCTTTTCTGTATTGAATAATACCGCTATTTTCACGATTTTGCCCATCGAAATTCCAAATTTGAATATACACTCCATTGGGGATAACCGACAAGCTTAATGAATTCAAATTAATAGACGTCCAGGCATTGTATACTGGAGAAGTTAAACCTGAAGTATTATAGCTGGGTTGAAAAATGCCGCGATAATCTTGATTTGTTGTGCCAGCATCTCCGATCATGGCGAATGGAGTTGATAAAAGTGTAAGATTAGTTATAGCTTGAGCTAAATTATTGATTTTCTGACGCTGAATCTCAAATGTATCGGACTGCAATACAGGAGGAGCCGGAGATGCGATGGTGAGTGACATAGATTAAATTAGAATTGAGTGATGACCGTGACGTTGACGTTTTGACCGGAAGCTTGATAGATCGGCGTGCGGTTTTGAATGTAGATGACTTCACCGGTTCCGGCCGAGTACTCATCTGAACCAGCCGTACCAATCGGACATGCCGACACCGAAGTGATCGTATATGCCATCGTACTGACCATGTAATTCGGAGACTTATAGACTTTGTAAGTGCTTCCGGAGGTGAATGGGATCGGAGTGATGTTCAGAGGAAAACCAGACACTTGAAATGTTGACGTGTTCTGATGATAGTACACGGTCGTGGTCGATCCGGTCGAAGCCACGTAATCCACATAGCCACGAGAGTTGCCTGACTCGATGATATCACCGGCCGTAACATTTGATGATCCGGTATTGAGAGTCAGGTACTTCAGGCACCGATAAGTGTACGTTGAGCCGGTCGATGAAGTGAAGACCACTGGATTACGAAGTAAAGTGACCTGACGGATATTGTCCGTAAATGGAACATCCGAGTTGCCAGGATATACGGACGAGTAGTTGAATGAGCCAAAGAATCCGGCAAACCATGACGGAAGGTCCGTGACCACGTTGTAGCCAAAGCCGTTCCTCGGCGCGATACGAGGAATCAAAACAGCTCCCGATCCGGGATTGGCCGTGAATCGAACCGCTCCGATCGTGTAGCCTAGGCCAGAGGAGGTGATCGACACTGACGTGATGCCTCCGGCCGCATTTACGGCCGTTACGATTCCCGATGCGGTCGATGTTCCATCTCCGTCTATGACGAAGGTTGAAGCCGTTGTATAGTTTATTCCGGCCGTAACGATACGCATCGAGTACACGGCGCCGGCCGAGGAAGTTGCCGTGGTGATGGCCGAAGCCGTTCCGACCGTCGTAGCGTTACGATAGATTTGAACGAACTGATTCGAATCCAGAGATCCAGGAGTGCAAATCCCCGTGGAAGACAACGAAGTCGTCGTGCCGACCGCGTATGTGGCCGCGGAAGTTGAAGCCGTATCTAGACCGAGGTCAGACACATACACCCATTGATATCCAGTGATTCCCTTGTTGCCAACCGTACCCATCGATCCGGTCGTAAGCGATGAGGGTTCCGACGTGGAAGGAAGCTGAGTGGCCGAATCGTATCCTGAGGCAACACAGACATAGACTCGCGCCGGATTTCCAGATACTACGAAGCATGGAAACACGGTCTGTTGAGTCGATCCGATCGTGACGGTGGTCGGATAGAAGCACGTCGGATCGGATGGATCCCATGCTTTATAGTAGTTTCCATTACCCCACTGATATCGTGGAAGCAGATAACCAGCATTGCCAAAGATGGCCGGAACTCCGGAAATGGATCCGACGATTACCTTCTGCATCGCGATCAGATTGGCTCGTGCATCGATCGAGGTCTTATCGGCCGGAACCGGAACTCCAGGATAGAGATCAGTTCCTTCCAAGCCACCAGAATAGGTATCGGACTTTCCGATGCCGATGTAATACTGCGTATAGAACGACAGAAGAGCGCCAGACAGAGAAGTTACCGGTGCTGGAGAGATCGTAAAGGAGTTGCTTCCCGTGGAGATTCCCGTGACGATCGTGGTCGTCGAGGATGTCAGCGATCCGGAACCGGTAGTGATTAGGACCATCATTCCGGTCTGCAGATTCGACGGAATAGCGCCGATCGTCGTGATCGACGCGGTCGTTGTGTTGATCGTCGAACATGAGCAGTTCGCGATCATGACTCGAGGATACAGCATCTCGTCAAAGATGCTCTGTAAATTGTTGCGCCGAAAGCGTTGTGTGATGATAGCTGACATGTGCTCGTGTTGAATTATTTATACCAGCGATCTGGGCGGAGGAGTGATTGTGATCGCGGTTCCGATCGAGGCCGTCGAAGACAGAGAAGTCAGCAGAGTGACGGCTCCGGATGTCGTACTACAAGCCGTCACGATCGCTCCTGAAGTCGAAGAGAACGTGCTGGATGTGGTAACATTGATGCCATATACGCTCATTCCGCTCGTGACATTCAGAGCCGAGATAGTGGAGATTGAGATCGTATATGAACCAATCGAGGCCGTAGAAGATAAAGTCGTCGAGAAGACGACACTCGAGCCTACATTTGACCATTCCGCATATGAGTAACCAGACGCGGTTGCCGTTGATCCAGATCCAATAACGGTGATCGAAGTATTGGGAATCGTTGGATTATAGCCTCCAATCGCGTCGGCGATGACCATCGTACCATACTCTCCAATCGTTGTCGTATCCAGATCCCAGGCAAAGGATTGATAGTCGAATTTCGCATCGTCCATTCGACTGTCCGAGATCTCCAAGATTCCAGTCAGAACGCCCGAGAACAGAGCGTAATACTTGAATCCGACCGGATGAACCATGGCTCGATACGATGCGTCGAATTGAGACTGAAGGATATTGACCGTGACCGTGTATGTGTATGGAATCCAGGACGTCACGGCCGCGGAAGCCGATCCGATCGTGATTGGCTGACTGGACGTGGTGGTTAGTCCATTGAGCCAAGTCTGAACGTATCCAGCAATCGTGAATGATGGAGTATTGCTCAAATCACCGGTCAGAGCCGCGACGGTATTGAAGAACAGCTGAAAGAACGTGTAGACCGAATCGCGTGAGCCTCGAGAATTATAGTAGTATTTGACGATCTTCTTGTAGAGCTGCGCACGAGTGTTGACCGACTGAGGAGAGGTATCACCGGACTGAATCGTCGTCGGGATCGGAGCATATGGAGCGATTAGCTTCTGCAGATGAGTCAGATATCCATAAGAGCCAACCTGATCCAGATCAAACTCACTCGTCAGCGTATTCAGGACGTTGGTCGGCATTTGATATGACTGAATCGCGTATGGCTGCTCATTATATGTTGGAGGAATGATGACGATGTAAGCCGAGGTTGAATCCGGAGTGACATTCAGCGTTCCACTCGAGACGATGAATGTCGAGCCGACATTATTGTGAACGATCGTCGCGTATTGACCGGCTCCGGTACCGGATGAGATGTAGAACGTTGCATTGACGAGCTGATTGTATTGCAGGCTTAATGTGGTGTCCGTAATCGTATATTGACTTCCAGTACTATACGAGCTCGTTGAGGCGTAAGTGGCCGACGTAACGGTTGAGTTCTGAAAGAGGTATCCCGTGTTCAGGAACTTGTAATACTCCTCGAGGAAGGCGACGAAGGTCTGAGCCGTCGAAGCTACCTGTTCAGGAAGTAGATTCTGAACGCGCGGCGATTCCAGGTTTCTGGGCTGCAGATCATTGATGCCAAGTGTGGACGTCATGGAGTATCGTTATTGAATCGAGAATGTTTGGTATCCATTCGTTCCCGTGATTCCCGAGATGGCGATTGAATCAATTGATGCGGATACGGTCGAGGTAGGATCGATCTGCAGGATCTGATGACGACTCGGAGCGATGTCGAGTGACGCTGGACGAGAATAGATGTTTATGCTCGACGTTGTGTTTGCATCGATCACGGACGTGATCAGGACATACTGAGACGAAGCGTCAAGAGTGGTGTTTAAGGCCTGACTCATCGGCAATCCGGAAGACGAGACATAGATCACGTTCGAGCTGTTCGAGGTCACGACGGCGGCCTGATACTGACCGGTGCCGGTCGCGACGTAGAAGATCGATCCAATAAGCTGATTGGTATTGTACGACGCCGAGGAAACACTGATCGTCTGAGTCATTGTTCCGTTCGAAGATACTACGTTACCACGAGTGTACGTGTAGAGTTCCACACGCCCACTTGATGGATATACCGTTCCGATGTAGATGTCCGTACCTGAAGTCACGTACTTGGGATCCGATGCGGCCACTTGGCTCGAAGAGTTCGTAGACAGGAATAGACGTCGTGAGATATTCGAACTCGGATCATCACCGTCCTTGAGGTAGTAAGTTCCAGTCGGAGGCCGAATCGTGATCGTTGATCCGGACTGAGTCGACGTGGATACCGTGTTCATCGTTATGATCGTGTATGTTCCAGCATTGTTGATCGAGGAGATCGACACGGTCGTCGAAGTCGATATGCCGGTTCCGGAAAGAGTTGCACCGACAATCAGGTATGGATTCGGATTTGAGCCCGGGCTCGACGTGACGATCATGGAAGTCGAGTTGGTTGAGAACGAACCAATCACGGTCATGGGACTTTGATTCGGAGCCGTCGGAGTGAGTGTGAATCCAGACGAAGAGATCATCGGAAGCGTTTGATTGATGGTGCCTGCCAAAGCGTTACCGTAAGTCGTCACCAGACCATTCGGAATCGAAGAGTACGCCGTGATTACGTCCGAAGAGAGCGTGAAATTCGAGAGTGAGTATACCTTGTAGAAAGTCACTTTGGCATCCGTATTGATGATTGATGGATCCGTCTGATCGATCAGCGTGGTCAGATTCGAGTAGCGAAAGACTCCAGTAAAGCTTTGTAGAGACGAGCCGTTATAGGACATCATCGTGTTATAGACGTTGGTATTCAGCGTCGCGCCCGGAAGGCTCGTCAAGTTTGGATTGTACTTGAATCCAACATTCAGAACGATCCACACGTAGTCCGGATCATAGAAGTTGGTCTGCACGGTCATCACACGCTTAGTATCGAGGAATTGCTGAATTGCCAACTTATTGGAAGAAGAAAGAGTCGACGATCCTCCGATCGGCATAATGCAGATGTAGACCTGACCGGCATACTTGGAGGCATTTTGAGGATCGTAAGCCGCCTCGTCCTCTCCACCCCACACGTTGATCGCCTTGATCAGAGGACCGTAAGTATTTGAGTTCAGCAGCAAGGCCACGTAGTCATTGGCCGTCACGGCGCGATTTTGCGTGGTCAGTGAGTTCGGAGCGTTGAAGCGAATCGAGTCGATCGATTCGGCTTCTGAGCCTCCGATCGAGGTCATCGCTCCGGTAACGGTCACGCTCGTGGCGGCGGACGGCGTCGAGTCCGCAAATGAGAATGACGAGCATCCATTGCCTTGAGATCCCTGAGTTGAGATGAATGACAACTGAACAACCTGCAAGTTATTCAGTTTGGCACCGATGTTTCCATCACCGAATGACACTTCGTAGTAGCCCTGAGTGTTCTGAGAGATGAAGTAGACGTTGCCATTATTCGTGCCATTAACCCCACTGATGCCAAGTGAGCTGCTCGGAGTGGATCCGAACTGAAAATATGGAGTCGATGTGGTCGTGTTCTGATGATCGAGCACATTGACGGTCAGAGTTGTGATGTCTACGCTCGAATCATCGATCGTGAACTTTTGATTCGGCACCGAAGAGTCAACCAGATAGCTGATGGTCTTCAGAGTGCCCTGCACGACATTGACATTCGAAAAAGTGAAAGTTCCGCCGACGACCTGTGTTGTCACGTCGTTCAGAGTCACGAACGTAAATGAACCATAGCCGTTTGTCGAGACGAATTTAGTTCCTTGAGGAATCGTCAGGGACTGAGCCGTGCCGGTGGCCGGACATGAAAGAGATAGCGTAGCCTGAGCGCCATGAGCCGAACCCGGTAGATAGCCGATCAACTTGGCCTGTGAGACTACGGATGAGCGAAGTTGAGCCGTATCAATGAACGACTCATTGACGTTCATGTGTGCCAAAATGGCATTATAGTGAGTGTTGTAAGCCAGGACGTCAAGCAGCATCGAGAGGCCAGATCCCTGATAGTTCCAGTCACGGAAAGGTGATGCTGACTGTGTCTTAAAGTAGGCGATCAGATTCTGTTTAATCTGATCGAAGTCGAGGTCCGTGACATTGAGTAGGTTCTGTGCCATAGCTTATCTTAAGCGTTCTAGGTAAAAGTTGACTGCCGTAGTGGTATTTAGCACGACGATGTTGAAGTTGATGGTGATTGAGTACGAGTTGATGTCCGACTGATCGATGACGGCTACGGCGACGCGATTGACTCGAGGTTCATATTCCGTGATGACTCGAGTGATCTCTCGCTGTAAAGCCATGGCCGTGTAGGTATCCGCGTTCTCGAAGAGGAGTGCTCGAGCGTTTGAGCCACGAAATGGTTGAAACGGCGCCTCATAGAAATTCGTCAGAACCAGATTTCGAACCGCGTTCTTGACCGCGTCAATGTCCGTTAAGGGGACCACGTCATTCTGCCTCGGATGAACAAAAGAGGTGGAAGATCCTGAGCTCGTGATGACCGTGATGTCACGAATATCGATGTCAGCATAGATCTGGCTCGACGCCACTTTGAATGGTGCCGACGAGTTGTAGTCAGAGGTTGCCGAGCTCATTGCTTCTATTTATCGTGCTTACGTGATTTGTATAGCGGCCCAATAGTAAGTTCCATTTTGTCCGTTCCAGTCAGTATAGACATTGAAGCCAGTCGGAGATAAGTCTGCAAAGCGTGGAAGCCACGCATCGGTTTGAGTTAAAGATCCGGCCACGACAACATAGTTAGCAGATGGCATCGGAGTTGTAAATACCACGGTTCCGGCGATATCACTCGATGAACCAGTATAGGTCAATACAACGGTTCCAGATCGAATGTTTTGATTGATCGTCGTAGCCGCCAGATTGATCTTAGATCCGGCTATATTGATGACTCCATTTGGTGCCAATTCAACGAATCCACCATCCTTATGAAACAATGAGATTCGTTCATGGTTTTTAGTGTCATCATATTCGATCACATGGCCCGAGCGAGTCTTGATGACCTGATTGTTCGGATACGATGGAGCAATATATGAAAGATCGATGAATGATCCGGCGAAGGCGCTCTTGGCCGCAACGGTCAGAGAGCTTGAAGTCGCCTCGCTCGGAATGTCGAATCCTAGAGCTTGAGGATTGACTCCAGAAGGATCCGAGAATCCTTTGGTCGAATCAGCCTTGCTGCTTGACTTGGAAGCGATGGTTCCTAGAACGATCGGATCCTGAGCCGATGGCCCATCACGAAAAAAGCCAATAACCCAAGATCCTTGTTGAATTCCGGTGGCCGACTGTCCGATTCCAGCCATGGAAGGAGACGTGATCGGAAGTAGGCATAGGGCCCAGGGAAGTCCAGAAGTCGGAAGCGCCGCAAGGTTATCGGTATGATATCCTACACAGCGAACTCGTACGCGTCCCATCTGAAGAGGATCGCTGACGTCCTCGACGACTCCGTGAAACCAGTAGAAGTTTCCTCCATACGACGCGAAGTCGTCTTTATGATGAATCGAGAGCATGTCAGGATTTATTTAAGTCGTAGGTCAGGGAGTCGCGCTTGACTCGCATCTTACAATGATACTGATCGGAGAAGTGATGAACCAGTGAAGTGATCAGATAGGTGCCAGACACGGTTCGATCGTATAGATCATCGAACTTACCCTTCATGGTACTCTGATCGAACTGTCGAGGATCGATCGACTTAGGAATCTGCACGATCACTTTCTTGCCAACCGACAGATTGAAGTCTCCGGCCACCATCAGATCATGAACGATTGTGTCCATTGTTTCGATGCGTGAGTTGATCTTTCCGGCACGATTCGTGAGGAGAGTGTGATAATTGAATACGGATCCGTCAGTCGAATAGGCCAATGAGTTCGTCGGCACATACTCCGTGAATGCATCGTAAGTCTCGGATATCTTGACCTGCTGATCGGGCAACTCATATGGAATCGTGAACTTATCTGAAAGAACCGAGTTCTTATTCATGGTCTGCGATCCATCGAAGGCCTTCTGATAATTGAACTGCTGGCGCTGAATGGTCTTGGTGGACACATCCAGATACATGTTGTTCGATGCAAAGGCTCCTCCGGAAAGATTCGGAAGCACCTTGGAAAGCTTGAAGTCCGACGAGACGTCGAGAATGCGAGTCAGACGCTGCTGATAATCTTCTGGAGTATTTGGATCACTGGAGTATAGGCGCTCATCATTATATGTGCGATAGATCGGATTGACTTTGTCCGAGATCAAATTCGTCAATGATCGAAGATTGATGCCGTCGATCAGAGTTTCATATAGAAAGAACGGAGAGAACTGCTCGTCATATGCGCGGCGAAGCATCCAGTAGGCGGAATCCAGAGGATGCATCAGAGGTAATGCACTCGAGAACCTCGAGATCGTCTTGTCGAAGGTACCGATACGTTCGGCCATGCAGTCCTTCTGAACCATCTTAAGGATCTCATCGGACACCAATCCCGAGACGGCTCGCGAGACTCGCTTGAATTGTGAGACGTAAGCCTGCTGCGTGACGGCTACGATCGAGTAGACCTGAGTATTCTGCTGAGTGGATCTTCCAAACTCTGGATACTCGGTCACCCAGAACTTGACCTTGATATCCGTCCAATCCGGAGATTCGTGCTCATGACGTCCCAGGCGTACCTCGATGGTTTCCTGACCAATCAGCTGAAACTCTTCGATAAAGTTGGCCACATCCTTGACACTTAGGCGTAATGTAAGCGCGGCCGTGTAGATGCTTTCCGTGATCGAGAAGTCAATGACGATGTTCTGTATGTCGGCCTGATCTCCCTTATGATTCGTCAGAATGATGCCACGAAGCGAATATCCGAATGGCGTCAGCGCCTTCTCGGTATTCGCCTTGATGTTTGCAATGATGTTAGGCATTCAACACCTCGCGGTATTGCTGAACAAAGGCTCGTATGTATGATGGATTGACGACTTGAATTCGAGAACGAATGTCATTCAGATCATTCTCCCAGTCCGCATAGGTGACCGCGACGACTTGATTGGAGGGATAGATTCCTCGAGAAACGTCCTGTGCCGCAACATTTACGCCATGCCGATCCGTGAAGTAGATCGCGATCTGATTGCCATAAGAATCCGTCACCGCGACACCATTTCGAGAGTTCGGAAAGGTGGAGTTCGGTAATACGTCGGTCACCTGGCCTGTGATGCCATTGAAGTTTATGACCGTACTTCCCGGCTGAACATAGAATGCGAAGTGATGAACCGCATTGCGTCCGGACGAGATCAAGGATGGCGTGACGGACGCGATCATTCCGCCGCTTCCAGGAAATGATGTTGCGGAAATAAAAGGTCCGGCATTTAACTTTGTATTTGCCGGGCATGTAAGATTGAACGTCGAGTAGTTCGACACCAAGGTCGATGAAGAAGCCGAGTTGTATATCCAAAGCTGTTGCATCGATGGATCATACTTCATCACTCGAGCGGAATTTGATCCATAAGAATCCGTCACGTAATACTGATTGTTCAGAAAGTCGATTCCATTGACATTCGTCAGATAGGTTCCACTCGAATCATAGCCAGATGATGTATCGGACATCTGAATGACCGAGTATTGATCATACTCACGTGTCAGATAGTCTTCCATCTCCTTCTGGCTCTTGGGCCACTCATTGAGTCCTCGCTTCAGAAAGTCATTGATAATGAAGAACGTCCAGTAGTAGTCCGAGTCACCATACAGCTTCTGCGAGACGACGTCCGGACGATCTCCGTTCTGCACGTCGTAGTACGTGTAAGCCAGATTTGGATCAAGCTTGATCTTCGACTTAGCCGTGACATTGCGAAAGAGATCGACGATCGTGGTTAGCGATCCATCACGCAATATGTCATACTGAGTCGTTGGAAATTGTCGAAAGAATGACATGGCTTAGTAGTATGTTGATCCCTTAATTTCCTGAGGAACGGAAGACGTGGCCAGACCGTTTGATCCGATGCCGCGATAGATGTCGGAATTAGGATCATTGCTCGAGACGTACTCGAGATTGTCGATGTCACGCCGCGTCAGCGTGCGAGTTTCTTGGAAGGTGATGGACACATCAACTTCGTATGGAGATCCATCTTCGTATCGAAAAGTGTTGTTCGAGGCATTGAACGTCGTCTGCAGAGTCGTCAGATAACAGGCAAAGATCTTGGGCATGTACTGATTCTCATTGCCGTCGATCATGAAACGAATGCGCCAGATCGGAGGATAATCGAGGACCAGATTCGGTGACGTTGAGTCGGAGCCTGCGTAGATGTATCGTCTCAGAATTCGATGAATGCGACGAATCTGATCCGTGTCGCTCGAGTTCCGCGCAATCATCTTGAGAGAGAACGTAAATGAGCGCAGATTATTACCCGTGAAAGTGGTGTTTGTATTTGGAGCATTGATCTTCTTCATACCAAACATGGCCAGATTACCACCTCGCTCGGATCCCATCATGCCTCCAACCTTCTGAGCCGCATATGCCTTGACCTTCGTGAAGATCGACGAGGCCAACCCGCTTTGTCCGAGTGAACCCATGGCCGCACCGTAAGCACCGGAGACGTCACCTCTCATCAGATTCGACATTGTGTCCATGCCCAGACCTCCGATGGCACCCAGTTCAATCTTCGAATAGTCACCGCCATCAGCAAAGGTGATGCCCATCGGCATTGGCAGATAGATCGACTTGTACATGCGACCGTCGGCGGCGGATCCCTGAACCGTGAATTCGATCTGAGGAAAAGCTTTTCCGTCGGCCGTCACGGATCGAAGGTCCGAAGGAAAATAAGCGATGTTTGATGTGTCCTCGGCCATAGATAGTTGTTGAAAACTATTTATACGCCGTGCCTGACTATTACAAAGGACGATATTCGATTCGGAACACATCCAAATACCAGGGTGATCCGACTCGAGTCTTCTTTCGCTCTCTTTGGGAGAGGCAAGTTTTTCGTTGGTGTGATGAGAATCCGGACGTGAAATCATGGGTATCCGAGGAGATCGTGATACCCTACGTCTGCAAGACTGATGGAAGAGTCCATCGCTACTTCGTGGATTTGAAGGTAACGATGGCCGACGGAAAGACTTACCTGGTTGAGATCAAGCCCAAGAGTCAGACTCAGCCTCCGATTCAGCCAAAGCGTAAGACTCGAAGGTACGTGATCGAGGTCATGAACTACGTGAAGAATACGTCTAAGTGGGAAGCCGCGGACAAATACGCGGTCCAGATGGGATGGACATTTTCCGTCTGGACCGAAGAGACTCTGAAGGGATTCGGAATTCGACTGCTGACGGCCTGATAAATAAGAGATATGCCAGAACAAGGCTCAATCGATCTACTTAAGGCGGCTATCTCCGGTCGAAACGGCATCGTACGCCCCTCGAGGTTTTCCGTCATGATCACACCACCGAGCAACGTTAGTGTGAGCCAAGATCTAAATCTGCTCTGCGAAACGGCTCCAATACCATCCCGTAAGATCTCCACGTCCGACTATACATCATATAGAAATCCATTCAAGGTCCCTACCGGATTCACTTACGACGACGTGACACTGACTTTCCTGTTGACCGGAGACTACTATGCCAAATCGCTCTTCGATCGATGGTCCGCGTCAATCGTCGACGTGCCCTCGTACCGTGTGAAGTATAAAGACTCGTTCTCCGGACGAGTTCAGATCACTCAGCTCGATGATGCTCTGGAACCGATATATCGAATCACTTTCAATGACGCCTTTCCAAACACGGTCGGTGAACTTGCTCTGAACTCCGGCAGTCTGAATGAAACCATGAAGTTGTCCGTGACGTTTTCGTACTATGACTACACGATCGAAGATTACTCGGCTCTGAACTAGCAGTGATCGATTTGCTGATACATAGTATCAGAACCAAAGCTTTACTATGCCACTACCCATCGTTGAAACACCCAAGTACACGGTAACCATTCCGTCAACCAAGAAGACCATCGAGATTCGTCCGTACCTGGTCAAGGAAGAGAAGGTCCTCATGATCGCTCTGGAATCGAGTGATTCTAAGTCTATCCTTCAGGCCGTCAAGGACGTCGTTCGCGCATGTACCTTCGAGAAGATCAATCCAAATGATCTGTCGATCGTCGACCTCGAATACCTCTTTCTCAAGCTTCGCGCGGTCTCGGTCGGTGAGACGGCCAATGTTCAACTGAAGTGCCAAAATGAATCATGTGGTCAGATGGTGGAAACGGCCATCGATCTTAACTCCATCGAAACCACTCGCGGTGCCGATGTTTCCAATAAGATTCAGTTGACCGACAAAGTCGGAGTGATCATGCAACCGATCACGGTGAAAGCGCTCAATCGCCTGGACGCGGAAGGCAAGCCGAAGAGTGAAGCCGTCATGCAGATGATCGCCGCATCGATCGAGGCCATCTACGACGAGAATGCCGTTCATCGTTCGGAAGATCAGACTCCGGAAGATCTGACCAAATTCATCGACTCTCTGTCCTCCTCACATCTGAACAAGATCCGTCAGTGGATCGAAGCTCAACCCAAGCTTTCCAAGGACGTCGAGTATACCTGCAAGAAGTGCGGTAAGCCATCGAAGTTGACTCTTAATGGACTACAGGCTTTTTTCGCCTGAGCCTCTCCCACGACTCTCTCGAGAATCACTATACCGTGAACTTCGAGATGATGCAGAGGCACAAGTACAGTCTATCGGAACTCAATGAGATGCTACCGTGGGAGCGAGAGATCTATGTTTCCTTACTGATCGAGCACATCAAGGAAGAGAATAAACGTCAGAAGGAAGAGGTTTCCGCTATAAATAGCAAGTACAAGACACCACACTAAAATGGCAATCTCACCCTCAGATGTCACAAATATAGTCGCTGGCCTAAAGGCTTCATCCGAGGGCATTAAGCCTGACGAGCTTAAGTCATTATCGACTTTGGCGGATTCCATCATCGGCCTTGCAAGCTTGGACTGGAAGAAGGCTACTAAGAGCTTCTCGAGTCTGGCAGGATTGAAGGATGTGATCTCCGGATCGAGTGGCGCATTGGCTGAGATCTCTGCCATTCTAAAAGAAAGTGGACTAGGAACGATCGGACGTAAGCCGATTGAGGCGCTAAAGAACCTTTCCGATGCGCTGAATGCCTTCTCAAGCATTGACTGGAAAAACACGCTGAGGGGCTTCTCCTACATGGCCGAGATCGAGAAGATCGCTCCTCAAATCGAAAATGGATTGATCTCAATTGGAGTGGCGGTCCTCAACATCGCGGATCGTAAACTCATTCAGGCTTTCGAAAATCTCAGTTCGCTCTCAATTGGCCTAAATGCCTTCTCTCAGATCAAGTGGACGAATCTTATCGTCGGCTTCACGACCATGGGTCGAATCTCTCGTCTGGCCGAAAGTGCAAAGATCGGATTCAAGGCCGTAGCCATGGCTCTATCAGATCTGGCCAAGAAGGGTGCACAGAAAGCTTTCGCAGGACTAGAAAGTCTGGCCACAGGATTCAAGACATTTTCAGAGATCGCTTGGGCCAAAGTCGTGTATGGCTTTACGATGATGGGTACGATCGTTCGATTGGTGGCTTCTGGAAAGGGATTCAAGGCCGTATCCGAGGCACTGAGACCTCTGGCCAATAACGAAGGCATTCAGGCTTTCAAAGATCTGGCTGAAGGATTCAAGACGTTCTCGGAGATCAAGTGGCTAAAGATCATCATTGGACTCACGGCCGTCAACATGTTCTCCAAAGCGTTTGGCGGATTCGCTAAGGCCGTCGATGCGATGAGCACGCTCTCAAATCCTGAAAGTCAGGAGACCGTTAAGACTTTCAGTGAGCTCGCAAGCTCTCTTGAGGCATTCGCCAAGGTGTCATGGGCATCTGTTCTCGTTGGACTCAAGATCCTTCAGTACACGGTCAAGCCAGCTTTCGAAGCTCTGGCCTCGGCCGGTGCCATTCTCATGGCCAACATAGAGCTCATCGGACCGGCCATTCTTGCTCTTGGAGCGATCGGCCTCGCGCTCGTGCCCTTCGGTGTAGCTGCCATGACGGCCGGAGCCGGAGTGCTCATGTTGGGCACAGGAATGCTTCTGATGGCCGTAGCCGTGAAGAAGGCCGTCGATCCACTGACGCAGTTGGCCAAGTTAGATCTCTTTGGCGCGGCGGCTGGCATCATGGCCGTCTCGGCGGCTCTGGCCGCCTTCGCTTTGGGTCAAACAGGCATGGCCATCACCGGATTCTTTGGTAAGCTTCTGGGTGGTGGAAAGAGCCCGATCGATCAGCTTAAGGAAATCGCGGATCTGGGCCCGAACCTCGAGAAGACGGCGGACGCTCTGGAACGAATCAAGGAAGCTCTGGCTGGTATGCCATCGAAGTCCGGTATGGAACTCGGCCGTCTGAACGAAGAAGGCAAAGAGATCTCCGTGGCTCGCGCTGGTGCTGAAAGCAATGCCGGTGGCGCGGTCGACATGAGTTCAACACGTCGAGCCGTGACAAACAATCTTTCATCGATGGTCGTCAATAACGGATGGATGCCCGATCGCTCGACGGCATTGGTTCTCGCTCCTGCCATCTGAGCAAGAAAAAAGCCTCGGACTTAAGTCCGAGGCTTGATTCCCAAGGCTGTAATTTGTATAAATAGAGATGTTGGCCACGGTATTACTAGTACCTGCCAACTCTACACAAACCCGATTAAAGGCAACTATGCAGCAGAATTATATTTATCGCAATCCTACTAGAGAAGTACTCATCAATCTTCCCAAACTTCCATTCTTCTATATCATTGAAGAGTGTGATAGTAAAAGATATTATGCTGGAATAAAACATTTTAATCCAGATCCTGGCAAATTTATGACTAAAGGTGGATATAGAACATCGTGCAATGAAATTAAAAATAAAGATGTTGCTAATTATATCATTAGAAGAATTGTTTTTATTGAAGATAGAAAGACTCTATATTTGCACGAATTTCGTTTTCTAAAATACGTTGATGCTTTCAACAATTCTAAAATAATCAATGGTAATTATGGACCTCTCAATCCAAATACTACTGGATGTTCATTAAAGACACGCGAAAAAATAAGATTGGCTAAGCTTGGAAAACCACAATCGGAATCACACAGAAAAAACAATAGTCTTTGTCGTATTGGAATCAAACGAAAACCGCACACTAAAGAGACTATAGAAAAAATGAGATTGGCTAAGCTAGGTAAATCTCATTCTTCAGAAACTAAGCAAAAGGTGAGATTGAGTAAGCAAGGCCAATTGTGGTGGAATAATGGATCTAGATCTTGTATGGCTAGGGAATGCCCAGGGATTGAATGGATTAAAGGTAGAAAAAGAATAGCCTGGACATAAAAATCCAGGCTATTCTATATTCTTGGCCGATATTAGGAATTTGCGAGACGGGCGAAGTACGACATACCCTTGCCGCCGTCTTCATCTTCAGTCGTTCCAGACAAGCCGTCAACGACCTCTTCTTCCGTAGCCGCCACCGGACCAGCTTCAGGTTCTGGAGACGTGTGACGAGGAGTCGGAAGCTCATCGACTTCTTCGGCCGTAGCCGGACCGTCCAGAGCCGTTTCACCGACGACTTCGATCAGCTTCTTCTTCAGCTCCGCGTAGCTCTTGTAGTTCTTCGGATCGAGGAAGTCCTTGAGCGGATATTCCTGCTTGTAGATCGCTTCCAGAGCCTTGTCGTCACCCTTGAAGAGTTCTGACGAAGCTTCGAACTCGGACTTATCGTAGTTGCGATAACCTTCGACCTGACGAATCTTCAGCTTGAAGTTGGCGCCAGACCAGAAGTCGAACGGATTGATCGGCTGCTCGCCGGGGAACTGCGGATGCATCAGATCGTCGATCTTATCCCAGATCTTCTTACCGAACTTGAATAGGAATACCTTGCCCTCGTTGGCCGGATTGCCGGGATCCGAGATCACCAGAACGTTGGCGACGTAATGAAGGCGGCGTTTCTGAGCTCGAGCTTGCTTACGCTCCGAAGAGTTGTCGTCGGACGAAGCATTCCAGAGTTTCGAGTTTAGTTCGGACACCGGATCATTATGACCGATCGAGGTTAGAGAGTTCTCGATGTACCAGCGACCCGTGGAGCCCTTGAAGCCATGATCCCAGTAGCGAACCCAGGCGACGTCTTCTCCCTCGGGAGCCGGAAGGAATCGAAGGACCGCGTATCCGTTTCCGGCCTTATCGACGGTCGGCGACCAGAAACGATCATCGGCCTCATACTTGTTGGCGTTGAGTTTCTCAGCCGCGGCCAGGAGCTTGCTCATGGAGGCTGAACGGTTTTGCTTTAATGCACTGAATGACATATATGTTGTTGTATGTTTGGTTGTGTGTTTGTATTTGCCGAGCTACTCACTCGACAGCAAGAGATATGTATACTACCTCAAGAATCTTTTGATGTAAAGGCATCAATTACGATCTGACGATAGGTCGGTATATGAAGCTCTCGAGCTAGAAGCTGTGCATACTTGCGAGCCTTCAGCGAATGCTCGGTCCAGAGACCAAGTGGATCATTCACCTTGGGCATCTCGCGATCGAGGAATCCGGTCAGTGTCTGCAGAATCGCTAGGCCATGAATCGATACTTTATCTTGCGAATAGGCCGCCAGAATCGGAGGAGGTCGAACACCATCGAGCCTATGATTGGCTTCGAGCATGTCGTCGAAGTCCGAGAACCTCTCGACTACGGACTTGATTTCCTGAGAGAATCGATACTGCATTGATTCATGATAGGCACGAAGCTCGATGTATGGTTCCTCATTCATGGAACCGATCCACTTCTTTCCGGCCATCACGTTCGCGGACACGTACCACAGGCACTCGTTGAATTCCGAATGCCTGCGAGCCAGCTTCTCGAAGAAGTATCGATCCTTGCGAGCCTCAAAGGCTTGAGCCGAGAGAGACTTCATCGAGAATCGATACTTCACGGCATCGAGCTTTCCCTCGAAATGAAGCTTGATCGAGGTGACCAAGTTCCATGCCTGAAGCGGAGTAACCTTGTTCGAGGTCGATTCCATCAGTGCTTGGCGCGATTCTCGACCTTGCGTTCCCTGGCTTCAAGCTTACGCTTGGCACTCTTGGACGGCTCTCGACGAGGAGCCAGATGCGGAATCACCTTGCCATTCTCGTCAACCTGATTCTGACGAACCTTGATGAAGCGCGAGATCATCGGTCGAGGATTGTTGTTGATCTTGATGTTGTACTTCTTCACGAGTTCGAGCATCGTGGCTTTATCCTTGTCGGAAGGCTTGACTCCAGTGTTGACGTACTTCTCGACATATGACTGAATCAGAGCGCGATCGCCTGGATCCATCTCGAGTGTAGATGAGTTGAGTTTGGTATCGATCATGGTGGTATGTGGCATAATTAAAGTAACATGGTTGAGGTTCTCTTTCGCCCCTTCACGGTGTTAAGTTGAATCGATTCCTTCTCGATCTTGCTTTTCAGCGGAGAGGTCAGAATCATCTTTGCGACGTCGATCGGATCGATGCCATGTTCATCACAAACATGAACGACCGCTTCCGAGTAACGCATGTGTTCTTTCTGGACCAGCAATTCGACTCGCTCGGCCAGAGTTTGCTTGTTGAGGACTGGCAATGAAGCTATAGTCATGATGTGTGTTTAGTGGAGTGGCAAAGTTGAATCAGATTCATGTTAGTATCCTATCACAGTTTCTTCTTTTGTACAGCTAATTGTTTCCCGAGGGAAGCTTTACAGGACTTGAATACCTTCTTCAGAAGATCCATGTCAATCGTTCGATTCGAGTAGGAGTCACAGCGACACATTTGAGTGTCAAAGCGACGGCGATAATCTTCTAACTGCTCGCGGTAGGAGTCACGTTCGCATATAGCATCAGTAAGCTTGAGTTGGGTGTCGGTGTATTTCATAATTGTTTCTTCCAAGCGATGATGCCCCAGACATTCAGAGGAACGAACATGAGCTGACATAGCATCAATGCGGTCTGATTCGTGTTCCAAGCATAGGCGAACCAGATCGCACACGATAGCAGTCCAACGTACCACGTTAGTTGCATCTTCAAGATCGTGAGAATCATGCAGATCACGGTCAACATGAATGCGATCCATGAAAGAGTTTGATTGATCTCAGGTATATTCATGCCAGAATGACTATTCAAAGGTCGTCTCCTTGTAGATGACTATGACTGATCCATCCTCATGATTGATCGTTCCATAGAGTTGATATGTGCGAGTCTCGATGGTCGAGGCGGAAATTGGAATAGCTCGTCCATTGACGATCCAGTCGACACGCTTCTGAATCGGCCGTCGCATGAATTTAGGATAGTTGCCATCATGACACATGTAAAGCTTCGAATCATCGAGCTCCATTCCATCAGCCGTGTGAATGCGGATGCGATACTTTCCCTCATTAGGCTCAAACTTTAAGACTTTCTTTAAGACTTCTTTTTTTTGCCATAGTTTAGTAATGCAGCCTCTATGGCACGATGTTCATATTCATTGATCTCTGTCTCATTCATACTGAAATCTCCTTGACGGAATCCAGACGGAACGAACGCCATGCCTGCTTGTCGAGATCATACACGCAGATCACGTTCGAATTACGAGGCTGAACCTGCTCCATCAGATCCTTCTGTTTGAGAGCCGGATAGCTTCCATCCTTCAGTGTGCAGTTCATCGTACGAAGAGTGCCATCGGCCTTTCGAAAGACAACGGTCGTCGAATGACGACCACGTAAAGACTCGATCAGAGCCGCTCGTTCCAAATCCGTATTGTTGAATGCTGTAATGTTCATTTTTGAAAGTTAGTAACACGAACCAGATCGATGTAGTCACCAAAGCGAGCATCGAAAGTTTTGATCAGATGTTCATAGTCCGAGGAAATCATTTCCTCATGTACTTGATTGAGTTGATCTGGAGTGAAGCCAAGCTGCTTACCTAACCTTTGAGCATATCCAAGTAGAACAAAGGCATTCCCTTCTGGTCCATTCAAATTGATCTCAGGCTTACCGCGATGAATTGGAGCTCTAATTGCCATAGTCTTCTAGATCATGATGTTTGCCGTATTTGGGGCGCCGACGATAATCCTTGACCGTCTCGTGTGCATGGCCAGGAGGAGGTACAGGTTTTCGTAGTGCATCCATAGCCTGAGCCGCGATGCTTTTCTTCTTTCTTTTAAGTTTCATATAAATTTAACGATCACCCTTCAGGCAATTGTTGGGATCAATGCGAGCATAGTTTGGAACACCCAGACCAGTCAGTCCCATGAAAAGGAATGTCACTTTACGACCGATCATCTTTTGTTGTTGTGCCAGAACGCGCGCGCGATCTTCATGAGAACCCATAAACACGGCCTCGAATTCCTTACCTTTCCATCGAACCACCGCATTCTGAGCCGTACCATGCCGCTCTCCCTTGCCCTCGACGATAGCCTGAATGACACACTCATCATCGTCCTCGGGCTTTACCTTCAGAAGACTGTTCGAGCGCTTATGTTCGTAAGCCGAATTCATGTCTCGAAGAATGACACCCTCCTGATTATCATTCAGAGCCTCTTCATAGATCGCAAGCATCTTTTTTTCGGAATCAACGAGCATGGTATGAACTTTCTCACAAAAATCAAATTTGGCAATGATGTTTTTGTCAATCCAAGCCTTGCGAGTCGCATAAGGAGTGTCTTCCGTCATTCCGGCAAAGCCATATCCATCATAGATGTAGAATCGAACCAGACTCTTGGACTCATTTAGATCCGAGGTCGATGGCTTGGATTTACGAATGATCGAGGTTAAGTCATTCAGGCGCTGGCGTAGCTCGTAATTGAAAAGCTCTCCATCCAGAACCGCATCGGGCCACGCTTCAAAGAATCCTTCTAGTGCCTGAACAATATGAGGAATCGACGCATAGAGCTTACCTCCACGTGTCAAGAATCCACGATTTGTGGCCGCACAGCGATTACCATTGAATTTGATCTGAACTCCCCATGAACCTTGAGTGAAGTCAATAGACTTTTTACGATCACGATATTTTTTGGCAAGCATGACTTCGATATGACGCAAGGACTTATCAATGTCCTTTACATTTTGCCAATATCCAATCTCTTGATTCTTCTTCCATTGTGCCTCGGCTTCAAAGAGAGCCTGATCTTCCGCGGAACGCTCATTGGCACGGCCAACATTAGTGGCCAGTGAAGGATACCATTCGGTCGTGGTTGTTTTACCGCCTTCCTGACCGTAGATCGTGCGATACTTGGCTCCATCGACTTCGATGGTCCAGTGACGAATCATGCCGGTCGAGGCTCGAGAATATAGAATTGGAAAAATCTTTTTCACTTTGCAATTAGACAAGAGTCAATTTGTATTTTTTGCCATCAATCTCAACGATACGGCCCTCACAGGTGGAAGATTGCTCGAACAATCTTCCACGTGGAAGATTGCTCGGGATTCTTTTTGATGATGTTCACCTTTCCATGAGCCATCGTGCCTGTCACAATTTCCTTACACGTGATGACATCATGTGCATTTTTCATGTAGGGAGAAGTTCCAGCAAAGATCTTGTAGTCACGACCAGCCTTGATGCCCTCACCAGCATTGATGCCACAGCCAGCATTGATGCCACAGCCAGCCTTGATGCCCGTGCCAGCCATGATGTCCAA
>Ga0214166_1000397_pt1 | contig 22201 bp, 27 predicted proteins | sample TroBogepilimnion_27_FD_153005 | JGI IMG/M metagenome (GOLD analysis project Ga0214166, IMG submission 153005) | Freshwater microbial communities from Trout Bog Lake, WI - Practice 18AUG2009 epilimnion v3 | ecosystem: Environmental > Aquatic > Freshwater > Lake > Epilimnion/Euphotic zone ...
TCAGAGTTCTTTCATTATGAATGTGCTAAGTACGATCGTGTATTCTACGTAATGGGTAATCACGAACATTACAGAAGTGTCTATCAAAACACTCGTAAAGATCTCGAATATATGATGCCTACAAATCTTACTATTTTAGAAAATGATGTAGTCGATTATAATGGCATTATGTTTATGGGTGCTACATTATGGACAGACTTAAATCGTGGCGACCCTTTAACTCAATATCATATTAAGCAATGTATGAGTGATTATCGTCAAATCACCCAGAAAGGTGATGTGTATGATGCCTATCATAAACTTAAACCATCTTTTACTATAGCAGAACATCGCCGCAGTTTGGAATATTTTAAAATTGTACTCGAGCAAAATAAGGATCGTAAGTTTGTGATTATAACTCACCATGCACCGAGCGAAATGAGTGTGCATGAATATTATAAACATGATACGTTAATGAATGGTGGATACATGAGTCGTTTAGAAGAGTTTATCCTAGATCGCCCTAACATTTGTTTATGGACGCATGGGCATATGCATAACAAGGCTGATTATCTAATTGGAGATACTCGAGTGGTATGTAATCCTAGAGGGTACCTTCCGTATGAAGCAGATAATGAGTTTGATCCAGGATTTACAGTGGAGTTATAATGTTTAAGTTTCTTCGTCTATGGAAAAAATATCCTAAGCGAGATAAATCGTTGCGTATTCCTGTTAGTCAACATCAAGAGATTTACGAACATATTAGGCTTAAAGTTTTTCGAGAATGGCACAAAGATAATCCTGAGAGATCTATAGTCGATTTCTATAATATACCTTTACCATCATTAGGTTTAATGTTTAAGCAATATAGTGGGGTTACTATTGATATGGGCGAAAAAGATCTAGAAAAATTCTTTTTCGTGTTTGCTAACGAAGCAGCATATACTATGTTCTTATTAAAGTGGTCTTCATAAGCAATATTTAGGTATTATATGTTTTATAATAGTAATAACACACATTATCATTTTTATTTAGGTACAGATCGACCGCCTTTTTTTATTAAAAAGTTCATAGTATACAGAAATTATTCGACGATAGTAAAAAAGAATAATTACTTTTTTAGAGGGTAATTATGTCTTTATTGATCACAGGTGGTTGCGGTTTTATTGGTTCTAATTTTATACATAGATATTTGCAATTATTTCCAAATGAAACAGTAATTAATGTAGATAAATTAACTTATGCAGGAAACATAGCAAATCTTAACGATATTAAAAATGAAAATTATCACTTTGTCTGTGCAGATATCAATGATCGACAGATTATTACACAACTACTAATACGATATAGACCTAATCGTATTGTTCATATGGCTGCAGAAAGTCATGTAGATCGATCTATAGAAGATTCTACCCCATTTATAAAAACCAATGTATTAGGAACTTTGGCTTTATTAGAATCTGTTAAAAATACTGTAGATTGGGATTATAAATTTATACATGTTTCTACAGACGAAGTGTATGGCAGTTTATCGTTAACTGACCCTCCATTTACAGAAGTTACTCCTTATAATCCTAGATCTCCTTATTCTGCTAGTAAAGCATCATCAGACCATTTAGTTAATGCTTACCATCATACGTATGGTATGAATACAATTATTACAAATTGTTCTAATAATTACGGTTCCTTTCAATATCCGGAAAAATTTATTCCTGTTATTATTACTAAAGCTCTTAGAAAAGAATCTATACCAGTTTATGGACAAGGGTTAAACATTAGAGATTGGTTGCATGTTTTAGACCATTGTGATGCTCTCATTAAAGTATTAGAGCACGGAGTACCTGGAGAAAAATATAATATCGGAGGTAACTGTCAAATAGATAATTTATCATTGGCTAAAATGATTTTAGATCACATGGAATTAAATCACGATCTATTAACATTTGTTACAGATAGAAAAGGTCATGATTTTAGATACGATATAGATAACAGTAAAATATCTAAAGAATTAGATTGGACCCCTGCTGTTGACTTAAATATAGGGCTAGCACAAACCATTAATTGGTATATAGATAATCTCGATTGGATCGAAGGAGTAGAACATCGTGCTAAAAACTTTAGGAATAATACTAGCAGCAGGTAAATCTACAAGGTTATATCCTGCTACTCTAGCCGTATCTAAACAAATTTTACCAGTATATGATAAGCCTTTAATTTACTATCCTCTCAGTGTATTAATGTTAGCTGGTATAAAACAGATATTGATAATTACCAATCCTCATGAAAAAAATATATTTGAAACTCTATTTAAAAACGCTAAAAAAGAATTAGGAATTGAAATTACTATAGCAACACAGGCTGCTCCTAATGGATTACCTGAAGCATTTTTAATTGCCGATCAGCATTATGATCTTAAAGAATTCGATAATATAAGTCTAATATTAGGGGATAATATATTCTATGGATCAGGATTTACCCAAATTTTAAAACAAGCATTATATACTCCTAATGCTGCACAGATTTTTTTACAACAAGTTAAAGATCCTAGTCGGTTCGGAGTTGTAGAATTTAATGCACAAGGAACGATAGAAGCTATAGTTGAAAAACCAGTCGAACCTAAATCTAATTATGCAATTACAGGATTATATTTTTTCCCGAATGATGTTGCTGATAAAAGTAAAAAATTAACGTTTAGTGAGAGAAAAGAATTAGAGATGGTAGATTTAATTAGAATGTATCATTTAGAAGAAAGGTTAGACGTACAGCGTTTGTTACGAGGAATATCTTGGTTTGATACTGGCACATCAACTTCGTTATTAGAAGCTGCATTATTTGTTAAAACTATACAAGATTATCAAGGATTTCTTGTAGGGTCTCCTCATGAAGTGGCGTATACTAATAAATGGATTAAAGATTCTGCTATAGAACAATTTACAGATTCTTGGAAGAATAAAAATGATTATGGAACTTATCTAACGGAGATGATTAAAAAATGAAAATACTTGTAGTAGGTAGAGGTTGGACAGGGAATAAAATGTTTATTGAATTAACTCAGCGAGGCCATGTTTGTAAACTGGTTTCTCATGATGATGTTAATAATTTGATCACTAACGATTATGATTGGGTAGTTAATGCTGCAGGAGTAACCGGAACTCCGAATGTAGATGGATGCGAGTTAATTAAACCCGAAACTTACAAAGGAAATGCTTTATTTCCTATCGAACTATATAATCTATGTCAACAACATAATGTAAAACTTGCCCATTTTTCTAGTGGTTGCATATACGAAGGTGTAATTACAGATGTAAATGCAGATCCTAATTATTTCGGAAGCACTTATTCAGTTAGCAAAGGCATTTCTGATATGTTCTTAAAAGACAAAGCGTTGGTTTTTAGAATTAGAATGCCGTTTACTGGAGTTAATGAAGCTAAAAACTATCTAACTAAAGTTTACAAATATAGCAATAATGGTAAACTAGTAGATCTAGGTAAGAACAGTATGACTGACTTAGATGAAGCAGTTTCGGTAGCATGCAATCTTATTGAACAAAACGAAACAGGGCCTCACAACTTGATTAACCAAGGTGCTATCACGATGCCTGAATTAGTAGAAATTATGGGTATTGAAAATCCCCAATATTATACTAGAGAAGAATTTGCAGCCGTAACACGTTCAGGAAGATCAACCTGCGTTATTCCTGAATTCGGACTAATGCGTTCATTGCATGATGCACTAGTTGATGCCGTGGCTAAGATGAAAGTTTAATATCTATCTGACATATTAAAAATATTTGTATAATATAAATACTGTTGTAGATGACCTAATAGGCTCTACAACAATTCTTACTTTAAAAGGAGAAAAAAATGAATCAATTAGTAAGACAAGTTCGTTTTGACACTAATACACTAAATGCTCTAAATAGAGCCCTTGTAGGGTTTGATAATTTGTTTACACAGCATTTTGTAAATTCTGTAGAATCAAGCTATCCCCCATACAATATTTTAAAGCGTGACGAGGATACTTACGAGGTTCAAGTCGCTGTAACTGGTTTCGATCCAAAAGAGATCACAGTTGAACTCGATCAGAACCAGTTAGTTATCCGTGGTGAAGTTGAAGATAGAGATGATGAAAATGTTCAATATATTCATCGAGGTCTTGCCGGACGCAATTTTACTCGTGTTCTACCATTAGCAGAACATATTGAAGTTGGCGAAGCAACTATTAAAAATGGTGTATTGAGCATCGAACTTAACCGTGTAATCCCTGAGGCATTAAAACCTCGTTTGATTAAAGTTAAGTCTGAGTAATTTAAATCAGGGAGAGAAGAGCAATCTTCTCTCCCTTTATGTTATAATGTATTTTTGAACAATACGGAGTAATAATGAGCGATACAGCAATCGTTACTAAAGATACAGTAAAAAGTCGAATTAAAGAACCTAAACGATTTAAGGTTCTTATTCTTAATGATGATTATACTCCGATGGATTTTGTTATAGCTATTTTAGTTACTATTTTTAAACATTCCGAAACTTCTGCTGCAAAAATTATGATGCAAGTTCATAATGAAGGCAGCGGAGTAGCAGGAGTTTATAATTATGAAATAGCAGAACAAAAAGGAATCGAAGCAAATAATGTTTCAAAAGAAAATGGGTTTCCTCTACAGGTTAAGGTAGAACCAGAATGAGTTTAAAAGATTTAACTAAAGAAAGTCACACTGCTGCAGAAAAAACGAAATTTATGAAAACAGTATTTAAAGGTAATATGCCTTTAAATGTATGGGCTGATTGGACTTATCAAAAGAGTTTATTCTACAATGCTATAGAAAGCTGTGCAGACGAACTTGGAATATTAGATGAGATCCCGGATATTAAGCGAACATTTTTGCTACTCGAAGACTATAAAAATATGGTTGCCGAACATGTAACTCCTACATATCGTAAAGTTACTATAGACTATTATCAATATATTATGAGTTTGTATCCTGACCGAGATAGAGTCATTGCACATTTATATACATGGCATATGGGCGATTTACATGGCGGGCAAATGATTAAAAAGATTTTGCCAGGTAGTCATCGAAATTTAGAATTTACAGATCCTACATCAACAATTACTAAAATTAGAACATTGTTAGATGATCGTTTAGCTAAAGAAGCTAATATGGCATTTTGGTGGGCAATTAAATTGATGGATGATTATGAACCCTGGCTTGCCGGCGAATAAAATTATTAACTTTGCTGATCGATTTATTTCTAGATTAGAAAAATATTCTATCTGTATTAAGGATGAACATCCTAAATTAATTTGGCAAGATTATCTATTTCATAGCAATGTCTTTAGACGTGCACACGTTAATGTCGTTGATGCTAGAGAAAGTAGAGGGTTGTATCTTTTTCATTGTTGCATATTTCCTAATCTTCAAGATTCTAGTCCTATATTCGGGTTAGACATTATTGCTGGTGAAACAAAAATCAGTGGAGCTTTTCACGACTTTTCTAAAACAGCCGATGATAATCATGCAATGATGCAGTGGTTTGAAAAACGGGTAGAAAATTTAAGTTGGCGACGACCGAGAGAACTTCCTGAATGGGCTCAATCTATTTTTAGTCCTGCAATTATTGCTGCTGGTGCTATTAATACTGAAGAAGAGATTGACCAATTAATTACTTTATCTTTAGAGAATTTAGATTACTATCTTGCTAATGTTGGATTAACTAACTTTCCGACTAGCAATTTTTTAAAAGAACAAAATTTCTATTGTCAACAGCAGAAATTGAATCCTCATAATGCTCGCACTATGCAACATCTTGGACTTACTGAAGAAGAAACAAACTATTTTGTCCAAAATGTCATGTTTCCTGAAGTTAAGTAAGTATTTAACGCAATATCTACCAAGTTAACATATTAACACACCCCTGTAAATATTTACATACAGGAGTGTGTCATGAAATATACTGTAATTACAGCATTATTGTTGTTCGGTGTGTCTATCGCCGATGCAGCACCACTTCCCGATTTTGCTTTCAAGAGTCCTAGTTTTAATGGTGTAGGTTATGGTACCTATGTGCTTACTATTGAAAATGAAGAATACACTAGAGCACAACAAATACAGCAAGCATTAGAAGCAGCAGCACAAGCTGCTAAAAATGCTGCTGCAAATACTCCGATTAATCAATTCTTAACAAATCTGGAATCCCGCATTTATGCCCAGATTAGCCAAAATTTAGCAACTGCAATGTTTGCTGGCGGTTCATCTACAAGCGGTAGTATGAACTTCGAAGGCAATACTATCTTTTGGCAAAATAATGGAACAAACATAACACTACAGGTTACAGACAGTTTAGGTAATGTGACAACAATTACGGTTCCGTTAGGATCGTTTAACATTACAGGATCATCAGGGAGTTAACATGAGATTAATTCTTTTATTATGCAGCATGTTAATGCTGGGAGCTTGCGCTACATCTCATAAAATGGAACAATTAGCTGGAATTAAAGACACTCCGATTTCGGCTATAAATGTAATGCAAAAAGAGTTTGATTCACTACCCCCACCAAACGGGCCAAAGATTACTGTTTCAGTCTACAGTTTCCAAGATAAAACCGGACAACGTAAAGCTACTTCATCATACGCTAGCTTTTCAACTGCAGTTACACAAGGTGCCGAACCTTTCCTAATTAAAGCATTACAAGATGTTGGACAAGGACAATGGTTCGATGTTGTAGAACGCACTAATGTTGATGATTTAATTAAAGAACGTACTATTATCAAACAGATGCGTGATGCATACGAAGGTAAGGATGCTAAACAATTAGCGCCTTTACAATTCTCCGGAATCATAATGGAAGGTGGCATTGTTGGTTATGATTCTAGTGTCGAATCCGGAGGCAGCGCTTATAAATGGTTAGGGATTGGACCTCAAACACAATATTCTAAAGATATAGTAGTTGTAAGCCTTAGAGCTGTGAGCGTTAATACAGGACAGGTATTAGCTTCAGTAACTGTAACTAAAACTGTATATTCGGCTGCAGATAGTATAGCAGTATTAAAATTCTTTCAAGACGGAACACAATCATTTGAAGCAGAAACAGGCTTAACAATTAATGAACCAATAACAATAGCAATAAAAACTACAATTGAAGCATCTGTAGTGGAATTGATTAAAGAAGGGGAGAAGAAAGGTATATGGGAGTTTAAGTATCCAATGCCAGAAGAAAAGCATTGGTGGACACCCAGTAAGAAAAAACTAAAATAAAAGGAGATCGTGATGAGAAATTTTAGATTAGTTGCTGTTATTGCTAGCATGTTTGCTTTAAATGCATACGCTGCAGACAACAACATTTATATCCAACAGTCCGGTGACAACAGTACTGTAACTATGACACAAGATGGTGCAGGAAACATTGTACAAGGACTCGGTGGAAGTGCTAGTAACTCTATTATTAACGGTAACAATAATACTGTAACTGTTGATCAAGTAGGTACCGGCAATACATTGAACTTTGGTGTACAGACATCAATGGCAAAAGGATTGGTCGGAAACAACTATTCCTATACAGTAACAGGTAATAATGCAACTGCTATTATTGATAGTAATAACAACGGCAATAATACTAGTGCTAGTAACAATATTAATGTAACACAAACTGGAAATTACGCTAATTTAAATGTTAACGTATTAGGCTCAGGAAATAATATTGCTGCTGCTACTGCCGGCGGTGATTACAATAGCTTTGTATCAACTGTCAATGGAAGCAATAACAATCAAACAGTTAATGTCTCCGGCGGCGGTAATAACAACGTTATTATTAACCAAGGTATGGGTGGTAGTGCGTTAGGATTAAACTCAGCTGGACAACCATTATTACCTGCTACTACAGATGTAGCTGGCACAGTAAACTTATCAGTTATCGGTGCAAGCAACTCTGTTGATGTTACTCAAACAGGTGGAATGGGCGTAACTGGGCATATGGCCAACATTAGCCTTGACGGGTCTAGCAACGTTGCTAACATTATACAACAAGGAGTTAGTGCAAATAGTATTATTAGACTTACTAGCGTAGGTAATGGTAATACATTTACACTTTCATCTAACACACATTAATGTGGAAAAAATTAGCACTAGTTTTATTTCTAGCTGCTCCTGGTATTAGCAATGCTACTATAGGTTCCATTACTAACCAGGTCAATGCCGTTCCCGTGATCCAGAGAGACAAATTAAACTTAGCTGGATCAAAGGGAACCGGCGTTGAAATGAACGATACAATCAAGACTACGTTAGGTAAAGCTGATATTACTTTTGTCGATGAAACTAAAGTACAAGTAAATGAAAATTCTCGACTAGTTATAGATGATTTTGTTTACGACCCAAAAACACCTAAAGGTAGCAAATTAGCATTAAAGTTTGCTAGCGGTACTGTAAGATACGCCAGTGGCGCAATAGCACACAATAATCCTAGCTCAGTAGCAATTAATACACCATCAGCTACAATCGGTGTACGTGGAACAGATTTTAGTGCTGTAGTAGATGATACTGGTGCTAGCATGGTTGTATTATTACCTAGTTGTCCTGAAGGATTTAAAAGTGTTGAAGATGATTGCGTTACTGGTATTATTGATGTTTCTAACGATTCTGGCACTGTAGTATTAGATAAACCATTTCAAGCAACATATGTAGCCAGCAGACAAATAACACCTGCAAAACCTGTTGTATTACGTTTAACAGCTGATCAAATTAATAACATGCTGATAGTTAGTCCGCCTACAGGGCTTAATACTACACAATCTAAAGATACTAAAAAAGATAGTAACGATCCTACTGATTTAGGATATAACTTTCTCAAACAAAACTTTTTGAAAAACGAGTTAGATGAGCCAATAGTACTCGAACCTCCACCAACCCCTTCCAACACTGCAGTATTGCCGGATTGGACTGCAAATAGCGAAGTAGTTAAAGTAATTACAAATACACAAGTTAGTTTATGTCGTACAGATAGCAGTAGCAATGCACAATGCATAGTTGTACCAAAAGATCAAAATTCTGTAGTAACACAAAGTGAAGGGCAGATTACAATTAAAAATCGCGTTAATTCTGGAAATGGAACAACAATTATATTAAAGCAAAATTAATGAAAAAAATAATTACCCTAATTCTATTATTATTATTCTGCTCAATAGCTGTTGCTCAGACATTACCACCGGGAAGTATCGGTTCTATACAATGCTGTAATTCAGGAGGAACTTGGCAACAATACACTTATACTTTTACTCCTACTACTTCGGGGAGTGATTATGTACTATTTGCCTTTAGACAAGATCCTGCATATTGGAATTTTAGTAATGTAGATTTATTTGCTGCCGGTAGTAATACAAATCTATTATTAAATCCTAACTTTACTACCGGAGGATCTGTGACTGTAAGCGGGCATACAGTTACAGCTCCTACTCACTGGGGAGTATTTTATCAAAATGGAACAGTACCTAGTGCAGCAGGTATATGGAAAGGATCCGGAGGTCATACCGGGGGAGGATTATGGTATGACGGTGCTGTAGGATCATTTGATGGCATTTATCAAGGTGTTACATTAACTGCAGGTGTTACATATGATATTACTTTTTGGGCAATGTCTACTTCAGGTACAGCTAATAATAGTACAATACAAATGGGAATTTATGCAGGATCGTGTGCTAATATTGGATTAGCTCCTAGTCAATGTTCTCTGCCTAGTTCATCGGGATTTGCTGGATTAGTTACCCCATCACAAACTGCAACTGTAGGCGGAGTTACTGTTGTTAGTACTAACACTACTAATGTACAAAATACTGTAGTAACAACAGGTACTCCTACAACTACATCAACTACATCTAATCGAACTGTTAATACAACACTTAATGGACAAGCAGTAATTGAACTATTTCAAGATACAACTACCACAACAGTTACTCCTACAACTACCATTGTATATTCTACCCCTACAACTACAACAACTTACAGCGATGGAACATCTGTTGTAACACAAGGAACTACTACAGTTGTTAGTACCAATACTGTAAATGTTACTACTACATCTGTTACACAAGGCACAACACCTGTTAGTATTATTCCAGTATATACTAGTAATATTACTGCGATTGAGCAAACTAGATATAATTCTGCACAATCTAGATTGTATGCTGTGCAAGGAGATAGCATCTATATTTCGCAATCATTGGGTAATAATAATTCTATCTATGTAACACAAACCGGACGGAATGAAAGTGTTGCTGGTATTGGACAACAAAATGCTCCAGTACAAGGATCTAATAACACTATCGGTATTAGACAAGGCGATCCTGTTGCATTAACAGGAGCAAACTTAATTGAATTAGAGGTATATGGTAGCGGCAATAGTTTAAACCTAAATCAAGGCTATGATTATAATGGAAACTATACTGGACTTGATTTAGCTTATCATTATCAAAGTGTAAGCATCACTGGAAATTCAAATGCTGTAATAACACAGCAACAAGGGCAATATCAATATGGCGAGGTTAAAATTTCAGGAAATTCAAATAACCAAACTATGATACAAACAGGTATAGGACAACAACTATTTTCTGCTATTACAGGAAATAATAATCTACTAACAACTACACAAACAGGTAATGCACAAAACTTTTTAGATGTAGCATTAATCGGTGATGGTAATAGTGCAGTAGTAAATCAAAGTGGTACTACACAAAATAAAGCTACAATTAGTATTACTAACGCTGGCGGTCCTGCAGGAGTTAATCTAACACAAACTGGCGGGCAAGTTTATAGCATAAGTACAGTATGTGTAACTGCAGGAGGGTGCGGAACAGTTACTGTAAAACAAGGACCATAAATGTTTAAAAAGATTCTATTGAGCCCGTGGACTGCATTAATTACACTATTTTTAGTATTAGCAGTTAGAGTAGTAGATCCGAGTTTTGTTGAAAGTGTTCGTTTACGTTATTTTGATACATTAATTACACATAAAACTCCTACAAAAAATAATATTGTAACTGTAAACATTGATGAAACCACATTGGATCAACTAGGTCAATGGCCCTTACCTCGTAATGAATATTCTAAACTTATAGAGGAATTGTATGCTAGACATGCCGGGTTGGTTATACTAGATATCATGATGTCTGAGCAAGATCGCATGGGTGGTGATTCTGCACTTACTGACACTTTAAAAAAATATCCAGTTGTGTTAGTTAATGTTCCTGCACAAAAAACTAAAAATGAACCTCGTGTACCAGGTAGTGTAGTAATGGGCTCAGATTATTTAAATCGTATTGTGCAATATCCAGGATTGATTGCTAATATACCTGCACTAGAAGAAAATGCAGTAGGCATAGGTAGCATTAATACTATGCCAGAAATCGACGGTGTTAATCGTCGCGTACCATTAATTGCTGCAGTTGATGGAAAACTATACCCGTCATTAGCCATGGAAGCACTACGTGTTGCAGGTAATGATACTACATTTCAAGTTAAGCTTAACGAAAATGGTGTAGAGAAAATGCGTATACCTGCATTCGGACCTATCGCAACAGATAGCCTAGGACGTATTTGGGTTGATTGGAGTCAACAAAATCAACAGATTTCTGTAACAAATTTACCTAAAGATTTTAACGGTGCTGTAGTTATAGTAGGCCCTACTGCTGCAGGCATCGCTAATCCTGTTCCAACTGCAAAAGGAGCCGTGTATCCGCAAGACATGCAAGCGGCTGTCTTAGGCACGATGATAAACGGTGTAACAATACAGCGACCAGATTATGCAGACGGACTAGAAATTGTTGCTATTTTATTAGCAGGCGTTATACTATTAGTTCTAACAAGGTGGGTTTATGCGGGTCTGGTTTCAGTCATTACTCTTTTGGCTGCAGGAGTGTTTGGCAGTTATTATCTTTTTAGTCATTACCTTTGGCTTTTTGATGCTAGTGCTTTTGTTACTGCGATCATCCTTGTGTCACTCCATGCCTATGGAATTAAGTTCGTCAGTGAATATTTGCAGAAACAACAAATAAAGAAACAATTTGGAAGTTATCTTTCACCAGCGATGGTAGAAAAATTACAAAAAGATCCATCATTATTAAGATTAGGGGGGGAGGAAAGAGAATTATCAATACTCTTCACCGATGTACGCGGATTTACAGGGATCAGCGAGCATTATGGTAAAGATGTACAAGGACTCACTAAAATTATGAATCGCTATATGACTGCGATGACTGCAAAAATTATAGAGAATGAAGGTACGCTCGATAAGTATATAGGTGACGCGCAAATGGCATTTTGGAACGCACCATTAGATGATGCTACTCATGCTAAGAATGCTGTTAAAACTGCGCTAGCTATGTTAAAAGACTTAGAGGATTTTAATGCAGAAATTGCTAAAGAAGGTGTTCCGGCGTTTGGAATGGGGCTTGGTATTAATACTGATGTTGTGGTGGTTGGGAATATGGGCAGCAGTCAGCGTTTTGACTATACTTGTCTTGGTGATGGTGTCAATCTTGCAAGCCGTTTGGAAGGACAAAGTAAGCCCTATGGTGTCAAAATTGTTCTCGGCCCGAAGACAGCAGAATATGTAATGGATGAATATCCTTTAATTGAATTAGACCTAATTGCTGTTAAAGGTAAAAAAGATCCAGTTAAAATTTATACTCTAGCACCTATTGATGACGGCATGGCTTGGTTACTACATGAAAAATTTCTTGATGCTTATAGAGAAGGAATGTGGGTAGCTGCACGCTTCTATGCTGAAGAATTGCGCGATAAAGGGTGGGGTGGAGAAATGAATAAGTATTATGAAATGATGCTAGAACGCATGCAAGAAGAAGTTCCGTTAGACTGGGACGGTGTATTTAGAGCTACTAGTAAGTAAAATTACCACGGCAACGGAGGTGTTGTTATTGGATTAATTAATTTTGATAATTTATCCCCAACCGCTCCTTCTACTAATTCTTTAACAGGGCCATAATTCCATACCCACCCTAATACGATATCTTGAGTTAGATCGCTATAAGGAACATAAGTGCTCGGATCATACGGAACATTACAGCTAGCACTATCACTAGCAGTAACGGTATTACCGTTAACGTCAGTATCAGTTGCAATACAACTCCAATAAACTGTATATACAATGTTTGGTCTATCACCTACTAAAGGAACAGCATCCATGCGATCTATTGTCCAGTTAATTGTTGCCATAATATTAAGATTCTCCAGCTGATGCAGTATTATCGTCTTCAGTTTTTTTGATTTTATTTATTTGCTGTTCTGCTTCAACACGTTCTCGTTCAATTGTTTTACCGCGTAAATGTAACACTGTAGTTACTTTTTGATTTAATCTAATCAAATCATTATCAAGCATACGTATTCGATCTATAAGAGCAATAAGCACGGTGTTGGATTCTCCCAACACCGGCTTAATTTCTTTTGTTGCCCACTCCCAAACATAGTAAATCAAGTAACCCATTCCGCCTGCAGCCACTACAGGAAACCCATATTTGTTAATTAAATCTGCTACGTCGCTCATTAAGCGTAAGTGTTAACAGCAGAGTGATTTACAGCTTCGTGTACTACTCGACCTTCTTCATCGAAAATTTTAACAGAATGATTACTGCTACCTTGTACAAATCTAATAGCATCGTCAAAGCTTTCAAAAATAAATTCTCTAGCACGTAATATTCCGCCAACCCAATTGTGTGTTTTAACTTTGTGTTTCATTATTAGCTCCGGTAAAATAATTAAACCAAATTTTTCTGGTTTTATTTGTATACTTATCTAAATTTGTTTGATTTCTCCAGACATTAAGTTTTGGATAATGATAAGCTCGTAACATCATATCAGCAATATTGTCGCTATTGGTTGGATCCGCATTAAAAAACTTTGTTGCCCAAGGTATTTCTTTAGATCCAACAATTGGCACTCCTTGACTAATCAAGTCAGCACTAACAATATTAAATGTTTCACTAAAATTGCATTGTAACCCGATATCCATTCCTGCACAAATTTTAAGGAATTCTTCTCTAGGAGTCCATTCGTGTACTACCATTTGATGACCGTGTTCTTCGATATGCTGAAATAAGGCCTTTAGATTGTTCATTACAGGATCGCCCTTCATTTCTATGCGGCCGCCGTTAATATGAAATCTTAATTGTTTTCCAACATTATTAGCAAATTTCAAAGAAGCAAACGCCTGCAATAAATGATTCTTTAATGGTCTAACCGCACCAAAACATGCAACATCGACCCAATATTTACTTGTATCAAATGACTTTATTTTATAGTCTTTTGGGTAATAATTAGGCATATAAAATACTCTACGTGCAGTTTCTTCTTTTGACCACTGTTGTTTGATACGTAAGTATGTCTGTACTTCATCTAACATTCTAGGAGCATTTACTCCGATATCGATGTTAGGATGAGTTACATAATCACCTATCCAATCCATAGCCATACCTTCACCGGCCATAAATGGCATTTCACTATGTAAACGAATAATCCAACGCACTTTAGGATGTAATTTAGTAAGTATAGCAAATTTACTAGGCACTACCCATAGTGCTTCAATAATAACGTGAGTAGGACGGTGTTTAGTAACTAACCTGTCAATACAATTGTTATCAATTGCGATTTCGAGTTCAGCATTAATTCCATCTTCTATTAACATATCTTTCATAAAAGTAGCGGAATTGTACAGCCCTGTACTAAGACCTCTCGGGCTGTGGGCGACAGCATTATAATCCTCTCGTCTCTTGAGAATGAATAAAATTTTTGTAGACATAGGAATCTCTCGGTGGTTACAACCGATATTTATATTTTAATATATTAACTTTTGATTACTTTGATCGGTTAATCTCTACGAGCATCGTTCTTTCCATCAGCTCTAGCTATGCGATCGATATCCGGTTTCAACCCAAGTGCATTAGATACTAATGTATCAATTCTAATAACATCGTGATTCATAGTTTTAACACGATTATCGAGAGCTGTAATAATTCCTTTCATTCCGTTAACACTGCTAGTTACTCCGGCTAGTATAAACTTTAATGTTAAGAATACAAAATATCCGCCAGCACAAGCTGCTGCGATCGGAAATCCTAGTTGAGCTACTAAATTAAAAAATTGGTCCATTTTAAAATCCTTATATGCATATTTAAAATTTTAAATCATTTCAAAAAGTATGCATTTAATAGTAGTATAATATAAGTACAGTTAATATATCGTGGAGGCATGATGTTTAATATTGTTTGGCTATGTAATAGAGAAAACTCATGGGAAAGAGATTGGCTCGAATTCTTATTTGATGATATTCCACACGTTACTACTACAGACTATGATTGGGCTAAGAAACTTGATAATAGAATAGTGGTGTTCAATTGTACAGTAAAAATTGAAGAATATTTAGAAAAATTTGGGTATGATGTAGGGTTAATACATCTTAGTGATGAATATTATAATGATTCAAGAGATTTTTATCCAAAAGTGAAATTTGTGATAAGAAACTATTTCATAGAAGAAAATAAAAAAGTAATGACAATTCCTTTAGGATGGAACATTACGTATCCTCATAATACAGTTGCAAAAAGTATATATGAAAGAAAATATGTATGGAGTTTTACAGGACATATCGAAAAAACAACACGCCCTATTATGGCACATTATATGAACACTGTTCCTAATGGTATGGGATACTTTAAAAAAGGAGGCGAAACTTGGGGCCCCTTTTTAGGGCATGCGTGCGATCCTATTCAAATGGCCGATTTATATAATAATAGTGTATTTGTTCCTTCGCCGAGAGGGAACTTTAATCAAGACACATTTAGAACAACAGAAGCTCTTCAAATGGGTGCTATTCCTATTATAGAAAATGATCCTTATTACGGAAATTTATTTGGTCCTAATCCACTAATAAAAATTAACGATTGGACAGATGCACCGAATTTAATTAATGATCTAATGAAAAATTTAACAAAATTGGAAGAGTTAAGATTAACAACTTATAGCTGGTGGCAAAATTATCTTAAAAATTTAAAGATTAAAATAAGGGTTCATATAAATGAAAATTTTTGATTGTTTTATATTTTATAACGAATTAGATATATTAGAACTTCGACTAGAAACACTTTATAATTATGTTGATAGATTTGTGATAGTAGAAGCCGATCATACATTCACTAATAATCCTAAAGATTTTAATTTAGCAAATAATTGGGGTAGATTTAAAAAATGGCATGATAAAATGCTTTATATTAAATCTTCTAGCCCGAAATATACAAATCCTTGGCACAACGAATCGTGGCAAAGAAATCAAATAGCATACGGGTTAAGAGACGTTAAATCGGAAGATATAGTTGCGTTGACAGATGTTGACGAAATTATTCGACCTGATGTGTTTAACTATGTTAACAATACTAATTATGATTTATACGGGCTTCATATGCCTGTATTTTACTTTAAGTTTAATTACTTAGATACTAAGCCCGATTGGCACTATAAAGTATGGGGAAGAGTTTTTCGAGGAAACCCTACAGTTAGTATTGATACCTTTCGAGGTTCTAAAGATATTCCGGGGCTAAACACTAATATAGCATTACATCATGCAGGATGGCATTTTGGGTGGATAGGTGATGAGGAATTTGCTAGAAATAAATTAAGTAGTTTTAGTCATACAGAAATAAATCAACCGCATATTGTTAATAACATCAATATCGATAAACATATCAAAGAAGGACGAGACCATTTTCGCCCTGAAAATGTTACATGGTACCCAGTGAATTTAGATGACTATTTTCCAAAGGCATTGTTAGATAATAAAGAAAAATATTCTAATTTTATTTTACCTAATTCCGGTAAAACGGTACAAGATTACTGGCCGTTTGGAATTATTGAACCCACTAAGTGGAAGTAATTTTAATATAAGTTAGTCGATTGTAGAAGTTCTAATCATAACATCTTCCCAATTAACTAACTTACCAATAACCCAGCTATCTAAATGAGTAGCATATCCGGGTATAGGAGTAATCAAACTTCTTTTATTGCTAAGTTCAGTAAATAATTGGGTATCATGCGTCCATTTATCTTTGCCACCGCACCATTTATAAAAAATATCAAAATCTTCTTTTAAAAATTTTACTTTACTGGCAAATGTCATGGTTGTAGATTCTACAGTTCTCCAATGGCAGTCTTCAGTTATTAATATATTAGAAAGTTTCGAAGAATTATCTCCCCAGTATTTGTCCGGATGATCGTACAGACTAACATACGGGGATTGTTCCAATCCTTGCTCTAAGATAATATCAGCTCCTTCGTGATGAAGATAATCGTCTTCTACAAAGTATACATTGGTATTATCTGGTAAAGTTATTGCTTGAGATAATGCATGTAAGAATGATCCTGCATTACTACCGTAATTAGTTCTCTCCACTTTAAGAAACGGATATAGAATATTCAATTTATTATACGTATTATCATCAACACCGTCAGCGATAATAATCTTTTCATGATCTTGAAATACATTAACAAAATTGTTTAAGTTTTTCCATTTGTTAAACCAATCTGGTCTTTGAGGAGGCGTTCGAGATTTTCCTGTGTTATCAGGCATTAGATTAAAACTAAATCTGTAGTAGACTTTGATCATTTTTTAATTACAAATAAATTTTTATATAATTTGCTTATCTAGAAATATTATTTCTAATAAGAACTAACCAAGCATCATTATCCCATTCCGGTGAATATCTTGCTTCGTGGTTAGTTACTATCCATGAAACATGATGAAAATATTTAGAATATTGTTCCACTACAGGTTCATATTGATTTAATCCTGTAACACCGTGGATATTAGCAACTCGATTAATTTCTTCATTTTCAATTGACGAACGAAAAATATCTTCAATTACTAATATTCCACCCGGCTTAAGATGATCGACTGCTGCATTTATAACAGGAAATTGATCTTCAGGTCTATGACTAGCATCGTCTACTAAAATATCAAATTTATCAACGCAAATTGATAATCCGTAATCAATCGATTGCGGAATTCGACAATCCATAAAGTTGTAATGCGTATTATATAAATTATCTGCTTGTGCTCTTGCAAGTTTATCATTCATAAAATCATAACCGTACAATGTTGCATTAGGAAAATAAGATCTCCAACATTTCATCGAGGCATTTCCTTCTATTCCGATTTCTCCAAAATTGATATTACCATATCGATAAGTAGAAAACAAAAAATCATAAACTGCTGTATAAGGATGGCGATGCCACCCTGTATTAAAAGGAGATTTATCAGTTTGATATTTCTCGCCAAAAATGCACAAATCTGTTTTAGATTTAGAAGTGTCTATATATATTTTATTAATAATCATTTAAAATTCCTTATATTGGTATATGTCGATGCCACCCGATATGCTCTACCCGCCCTTCGGGTTCTAAACTTGCACACCACATGCCTAATCTTTGATAATTTTCTGCGTGGGTTCTTTCAACCAAACACCCATCTTTTTTATTAAAAAAAGGACCATATTTAACTGCAATAGGAGTTGTCAATCCTCCTACTCTTTGATAGTCAGCTAATCTGCGTAATCCTGGATTAAAAGTGAATCCAAACCCGCCATCATGCTGTATCCAAGGACGAATTTTCCAATATTTTAGAGATCCTTCGTTATCTGACAAAACATATTCAGTCTCTTCAACCCAACTTCTATTATAATCAACTTGCCATTGATCTTGATGGCCACGTAAGTGAACCATTAAACACTCGGGATATGCTTCGAGCAATCGTAGACTGTCTTCTATAAAATTTGGTTTAGTAAAAATCCAGTCATCTTCGCAATGAAAAATATAAGGAGTTTTTACATAGCTATACGCCCATTCGATATTTAATAGCTGTCCTCTACGTGTAATTGGACTATTCAGCAAATTTATTTTTTTAGCACTAGGTATTAAATCTTTTACAAAATCATTTTTAATAGTGGTGTCTTCGACTATAATTAATTCATCTAACGTATTAGGTGCAAACTGCTCAAAAGATTTAATAGTTTTTTCTAACAAATCTTGTCTGCCGCAACTAGTAATAACCATAGTAATTCCTGAGATCATATAAGATATTACCTTAATCTACCCAGACAGCTAAAATCATACTATGGCGATCACCCGTTAGTTCTCTAAAATCAAAAAGTTGATGTCTATAATGTTTAATAGGATCTATTAAATTCTTTTGAATAGACCACCCTGCGGTTGCATGTAACGGCCAATCTGATATGTCTTCAATTATTAACATACCACCTGGTTTAATTTTAGGAAGATATAACTCGTAAAATTTTTCCCATTGGCCGACTTCGTGCCACCCATCGTCGATTACAATATCTAGGTCAGGTAAACTATCTACAAATTCAGGAGTATATCCATCAACGCCTGCATACAAATTAATACGAGGACGTTCTGCTACTTCGGGAATAAATACTTGAGGATACCAAATGAATTGAGGTACTCCCTCCATTGCAGCTTTACCTTCGGGAGTATGGTCTCTTAATTCTACTCCTATGATATTAGCATTTGTAAACCAATCATCCCAACATAATAATGCTCCACCCCAGGCAGCTCCTACTTCTAATAAGTTAATTTCTCGATCACGATATGGTGCTAGATAAATTTCATAAAAATTGCTAAAATATTTGTGTGTAGACTCTTTGTCAGTCGCAGTATCTGGATACTTTAATCTTTGATTTTTTGCTAATTCGGCCAGCGTATTTGCCATGAACATCTCCTGTAAATTGTAATCATATCTATTTATATTATAGTAGTATATAATATAAATAGATCTGATATAACGTTAAAACTTTATGACAAACAGATTAGTGATATTCGATTTAGATGGTGTGTTAATTGAGAGTAGAGATCTCCATTATAAAGCTCTCAACACTTCTTTAGAAAAAATTGGAAAACAATACATAATTTCCAGAGAAGAACATTTAAGTACATATGACGGATTAAATACTACACGCAAATTAGAATTACTTTCCGAAACGAAAGGGTTAGGTAAACAGTTTTTTGATCAAATTTGGAAAGATAAGCAATCTGCTACATTCGAACTTATTCGAGCTTTTCCGAAAAATAAAAAATTAATTACATTATTTTCTAAGTTAGTTGATCAAAATATTAAAATCGCTGTTGCTAGCAATAGTATTAGAGAAACGGTTAAATTAGCATTGTTAAGTATAGGCGTCTTACAATATACCGATTATTTTGTTAGTAATGAAGATGTAAAAAGAACTAAACCATTTCCTGAGATGTATTGGAAATGCATGACTGCATTAAATTGTTTACCTAAAAATACCGTAATTATTGAAGACAGTCATATTGGTAGACAAGGCGCCCTAGATAGTGGTGCTCATCTTGTTCCTGTAAGAGATAGCTTTGATTTAACAGATGATAAAATTGATGAAGTTATCGATATTTTAAATGGTGTTACTCATAAAAAAATTCCTTGGAGAAATAAAAAAATGAATGTATTAATTCCTATGGCAGGAGCAGGAAGTAGATTCACACAAGCAGGATACACTTTTCCAAAACCTTTAATCGAAGTCAATGGAAAACCTATGATTGAAGTAGTAGTTGACAATTTAAACATAGAAGCTCATTATATTTTTATAGTACAAAAAGATCATTATGAAAAGTATAATCTAAAATATTTACTTAATTTAATTGCTCCTAATTGTGATATTGTACAAGTTGACGGAATTACAGAAGGAGCTGCTTGTACTACATTATTAGCAAAAGATTTGATTAATAATAACGATCCCTTAATAATTTCTAATAGTGATCAATATATTGAATGGAATAGCAATGAATGTTTATATGCGTTTAGTGCAGACGAAATCGATGGCGGAATTTTAACATTTAAATCACATCACCTAAAATGGTCTTACGCTCGTATCGGCAACGATGGGTTCGTGTTAGAAGTAGCAGAAAAAAAACCTATTAGTGAAAATGCAACTGTAGGAGTTTATTTTTGGAAACAAGGACAAGATTATGTCAAATATGCCGAACAGATGATTAATAATAATACAAGAGTAAACAATGAATTTTATGTTTGCCCTGTATTTAACGAAGCAATTGCAGATAATAAAAAAATTCGTATTAAAGAAATACAAAAAATGTGGGGAATCGGAACTCCGGAAGATCTTAAATATTTCTTAGAAAATTATCAAGGCAAACTATGAATAAATCTTGTTTTTTAGCACCGATACACGAACCTAAATTTAATTATGGTTTAGAATGGATTAGATCTTATAATAAATTTTTTGATGATGACCACATTTATCTTGTATTTTCATCTGAAGAAGATAGATTAAAATTTTCAGATCTTGCAAAAGGATTAAGATATAGAACTATTATATACGACGGGCATACTTGGAATAAACATTGTATAATTACTCATAAAAAATGGTATGGAATGATGCAGATATTTACACAAACTAATTTTGAAAAAGTCGGAGTGATTGACGTAGATAGCAGATTTATTGATAATAAAAATTATGATGAATTATTTCAAAATAAAATCGACAAAGGGGTAGTATATGCTAATAGTGGAAACGAAGAAGAATTTTATTCTTATGCTCTTAGATATTTTAAATTTGAAGATTATCAATTTTTAAAAAATTATGTGTTAGGTAATAATGTGCATTGGAATGATATAAACGTATATTATAAACCATGGTTCTTAGAAATGTGTAAATATCTTGGGTTTTATGAAAGAGACCAAGGAGAAGATTTTATGATATTTAGGAACGGAGATTATCCTATCTATTGCTACTTTTTATTCTTAAGAAATTATGCTAAATTATCTATATTAAATGTACGGTTTACTGGGGGATCTTTTATAGAGCAACAGAAAAATATGCACCCTGATCATTTTGCTCAAATATTCCATTCATACAACCCTATGTGGGTTTCATATCCTATTGATAACATGAAAAATGTTTTTATGTTAACTCACACTGATATCACAGGATTAAGAGGATTCGATTTAAATGCTTAATATAAAAAATGAAAAAATAAAAACAGAAGATAAACAATCATTTTACGATTCGTTTAATAATTTTATTATGGATGAAGATAGGAAAGTTTTTTTTAAACTAGAAATGCGTTCTAAATTATATGATATGGTTAAAGATAAACATGGAGATATAGTAGAATGTGG
>Ga0214166_1000401_pt1 | contig 22179 bp, 26 predicted proteins | sample TroBogepilimnion_27_FD_153005 | JGI IMG/M metagenome (GOLD analysis project Ga0214166, IMG submission 153005) | Freshwater microbial communities from Trout Bog Lake, WI - Practice 18AUG2009 epilimnion v3 | ecosystem: Environmental > Aquatic > Freshwater > Lake > Epilimnion/Euphotic zone ...
TACCAAACTTTATTCGATATACTTATCGCGAAGAAATGGTTATGGATGGTGTAGAGAACTGTATTAAAGCCATCATGAACTATAATGTAGAAGCTGCAACACGAACTGGTAATCCAAATGCGTTTGCCTACTTTACACAGATTTGCTATTACGCTTTCATACGTCGAATCATGAAAGAAAAGAAGCAACAAGATATCAAGTTTAGATACATTGAGCACGCTGGAATTGAGAACTTCTTAACGAATCCTGAAGAAGAAATGAAAGGTACAAATGCTATGCTTGGTGGAATTGAGAATGGATTCATTGATGTTCTCAAGAAGAGAATTGATAAAGTTAAAACCACAGATAAAGCAATTAAAGAATTTAAGAAAGCAAATAAAGCTATCTTAGAATTATTCATGGAATGAAATTAGCTATCTTAAATGATACTCATTCGGGTGTCAGGAATTCTTCGGATATCTTCCTTGATTATCATGGTAAGTTTTATTCCGAGGTATTCTTTCCATACTGCGAAAGCAATGGGATCAAACAGATCCTGCACCTAGGAGACTTTTATGATCACCGAAAGTACATCAACTTTCGTGCTCTGAATCATAACCGTAAAGTCTTTCTCGAGCCTATGCGTGAACTTGGTATGACGATGGATATCATACCTGGAAATCACGACGTGGTTTATAAGAATACAAATGATCTATGTTCTCTAAAAGAATTATTAGGATTCTTTTTAAAGGATGTGAATATTATCATGCATCCTAAAGTGATGAACTATGATGGATGTAAGATAGCGTTACTCCCTTGGATCAATCCTGAAAACTTAGAAGAGTCCATGAAGTTTGTGGATACCTGTGATGCTTCAATACTTGCAGCACATTTAGAATTATCTGGATTTGATTATATGCCAGGTATGCTGGCACCTCATGGAATGGATCCTGCATTATTTTCTCGGTTTGAAACAGTTTGGTCTGGACATTATCACACAAAGTCTGAGAAAGGAAACATACACTATCTCGGAACCCAATACGAGATGTCTTGGAGTGATGCAGGAGACCCTAAGTACTTTCATGTATTCGATACCGATACAAGAGAATTAACTCCAGTTCTGAATCCTCATACGATCTATGCTAAGTTATATTACAATGATGATAAGATAACTTATTCAAAAGCTGACATATCAAATCTTAAAAATAAGTTTGTCAAAGTAATCGTTACTAACAAGAGCAATCCTGTTGAATTTGACAAGTTTGTGGATCGCATCCAGAAGCAAGAACCATTTGAAATTAAAATCGCTGAGAACTATGAAGAGTTCCAGGGAGAGAATATAAGTGATGAGGATGTAGAAGTCGTATCAGACACTTCAGTCTTATTAGATACTTATGTAGATGCAGTTCAAACTGCTTTAAATAAAGATAGAATCAAAACTAAATTACGAGAGTTATACATAGAAGCTCAATCCTCTGAATTTGCATGATATTATTTGAAAAAGTGAAATGGAAGAACTTCCTCTCAACAGGAGATAAGTTCACTGAGATTGATCTGAACAATGGAGAATCTACATTAATTGTAGGTGCAAATGGTTCAGGTAAATCCACCCTTCTTGATGCAATTGCATTTGCTTTATTTGGTAAACCTCACCGTGACATCAAGAAGAACCAGATCGTAAACTCAATCAACAATAAAGATTGTGTAGTTGAGGTCGAGTTCTCATTAGGTAATAATCACTTTCGAGTCATTCGTGGAATCAAGCCAAATGTATTTGAGATCTGGCAGAACGATCAATTACTTAATCAAGAGTCTCATACTCGAGATTATCAGAAGATACTTGAACAAAATATCTTAAAGCTGAACCATAAGTCTTTTCATCAGATCGTGATGCTTGGATCAAGTTCGTTCATTCCTTTCATGCAGCTTCCTGCACAGCATCGGAGAGAAGTAATTGAAGATCTCTTAGACATCAATATCTTTACAAAGATGAATCAGCTTCTGAAAGAGAAGTCCTCGACTCTTAAGGATCAGATCTCTGAGCTTGGATACGAGGCTAATGTGATTGCCGAAAAGGTAAGAATGCAATACAAGTATATTGCTGATCTCAAGAATCTCGATAAAGAGCAAGACGAGAAGAGACAAGAAAAGATCACTATACTTGAAGAACAAGTAGATACACTTTTAAAGAAGAACCAAGAGCTTACGGTTCTTGTTGAAGAGAACTATTCACATCTCCAGAAACAATTAGATGAATCTACGTCTCTCAAACAAAAGCTACTCTCAAATAAATCCTCGATTAATACTGATATTGCAGCTATTGTAAAAGAAGCAAAGTTCTATGATAGTAATGATGAATGCCCTACTTGTGCACAACCAATTGATTTAAACTTTAAGAAAGATAAGATTCATAAATGCAAGAGTAAAGCTTCTCAACTTGCAAAGGATCAAGCTACTCTTGAAAAGACTCTTGAAGAAGTGAATAAGTCTATTGCAGGTGTCACTGAAAGTATCAACGAGGGTAAGACGTTTAACACTGAGATTCTTACAAATAACGTCACGATACGCAACCTCCAGAAGCAAATCAAAGAATTAGAAAAAGAAGCATCGACAAAAAAGAATATCGATCTCGAAGCTTCAGAGAAAGAACTCCAGACTCTTACACTCAAACAGACTGAGATAGGAACTCAGAAGAATTCATTATACGAGGAGAGTACGTATAATCAAGCAATCGCAGAGATGTTAAAAGATACTGGCATTAAGACAAAGGTCATTAGACAGTATCTTCCGGTGATGAATAAGCTGATTAATCAATATCTTCAAACTTTAGATTTCTTCGTGTCATTTCATTTAAATGAAAGCTTTGAGGAGACCATTAAGTCCAGGCATCGCGATGACTTCTCATACTCTTCATTCTCGGAAGGAGAGAAGCAAAGAATCGACCTTGCATTATTATTTACTTGGAGACAGGTTGCAAAGATGAAGAATTCTGTGAGTACGAATCTACTCATTCTTGATGAAACATTTGACTCATCTCTCGACTCAGATGGAGTAGATAATCTTCTGAGAATATTACAGACTTTAGATGAAAACACCTCGGTATTTGTGATATCACATAAAACCGATATTTTAGATGGAAAATTTAAGAATAAGATAGAGTTCTATAAAGAGAAAAACTTCAGCTTTTCTAAGTAGTTGATTATCAACAACTTATAATACAACATATTTGTGTACTTTTTTCGTGGAATTAAGTAATATATTTCTATGAACAAATTACATCAAGGCCAATCGGTATTAGCTAAGTTGTTATCCAAAGAGAATATATCTATACAACACGGCAATTTTCAAACCGCTTTCTTCGATGTACAGAACAGAGTTCTAGGTCTTCCAATTTGGAAGGATGCCGATAAGGATATCTATGACTTATTAGTGGGTCATGAGGTCGGTCATGCGCTTTATACTCCAGTATTTAATCCAGCTGAGCTTCCATGTCCTAAAGATTACATAAACATCGTGGAGGATGTTCGTATTGAAAAATGCATTCAAGAGACTTATCCTGGTCTTATTGCATGCTTCCGTAGAGGTTATAAGACTTTAGTCGATCAGAATTTCTTCGGAACACGAAATCGCGATCTTAGCACCTATGGTCTTATCGATCGTATCAATCTTCATGCAAAAGCAGGTGCTTATCTAAATATCAAGTTTTTACCTGAAGAAAAAGCTATCGTGGATCAAGTCATGAACGTATCGACTTGGGAAGAAGTTATGGCAGCTGCAGTTGCCCTTCATAAGTTCGCCCATGAGGAGAAGAAAAAGAATCCTGAAAAACCTTCACCATCTAATACTCAATCCTCTGAGCAGTCTCCTTCTTCTCCATCAGAATCTATGGAGAATGGGGATTCTTCTGAACAAACCGAAACTGATCAAGAATCATCAGAGTCTGAGTCAGGTGATTCTCAAGATGAATCCTCAGAATCTAAATCTACTTTAGATGAAGCTAGCGCTTCAGAAAAATTAGATGAATCTGAAACTTCACGCCACTTTGAGAATAGTGCTAAAGAATTAATAAAAGATCCAAAGATTGCAAATCGTACTGCTTATGCCATTGAGCCTTCAATGGAAGATATTAATAATATGATATGCAACTACGAAAAAGTGTTCTCTCTGAGAGATGAAAGTGAGATTTATAAAGAACTATCTAATTCATCGCAATTTAAAGCTGAATATAAAGAATTTTTAAATAACACCAAGAAGTTTGTTGCAGTATTAGTTAAAGAATTTGAAATACGTAAAGCTGCTTATCAATACAGCAGATCTACAACCTCAAAGACCGGAATCCTTAATGTAGATAAGATTCATTCATACCGCTATAGTGATGACATATTTCTAAGTGTTACTTCTCTTGCTAATGCCAAGAATCATGGTATGATGATGTTTGTAGATTTTTCTGGTTCAATGGGTAAAGTTCTCCCATATGTTTTAAAACACCTTATTAATCTATGCTTATTCTGTAAGTCAGCCGGAATTCCTTTTCAAGTTTATAGTTTCTGTGGTGGAACTCATGCCTCACTTGTAGCAAAGGATCCACGTTATTCCTATTCAAAATACCATTCTTGGGGTGAAGGACGTGAAGGTAAGATCACTACAGAACAAGTTATTCTCTTAGATTTAGTCAATTCTGAGATGAGTAAGGCTGATTTCAATAGAGCAATTCGTGATTTGTATATTCGTAGCAAGAGACCAGAAAGCGCATGTGCAGCAGTTGAATATCTTGGAGACACGCCATTAAACGAAACTATCATTGCTGCCCATAAGCTGGTTCCATTATTCAAAGCCAAACATAATATTCAAAAAATGAATGTGATGTTCCTTACAGATGGAGAAGGTAATTGTCTTTCTATTAAAAGCGATCCAAACTATAAAAATGTAAAATTCGATAAGTCTTGGAATGATTCTTACAACTATATCGAAATGAAGTTAAACGGTCAGCACTTCAAATCAGAACTTTATGGAGAATATTGCTCTCAGAAATTATTCAAGCATTTAAGAAAAACGACTGACTGCAATCTAATTGGATTTTATATACCAAAACAAAAAAGTGTTGCTAAGAAACTTGCTATCGACATCATTCGTGGAAAGAATGGTAACAACTGGCAATCAGCTACAAATATGTGGAACTCAACCTATCAAGCAAAGTATCGTGCTGATAAATCCATTCATTTTGAGGAGGCTCTTGGATATAACGAATACTTTATCGTGGCAAGTGGCGATGAATTAGATACTTCAGACGAGAGCTTAAACATTGACCAATCCATGAGCCGAGGCCTAATGGCTAAAGCATTCTCTAACTTTAATAAAGCCAAAAAGGTTAACCGGGTGTTTGTGACTAAGTTCGCTGAGGCACTTGCATAAGTTGTTGATAATTAATTGCTTAAAATTATCATATTTGTGTACTAATTCCACGGTATTTGTTAGAATCTTCTTGTTAGTAAATCTTCTTCTTCTTAATCAATAACATGAATACATACTCCAAACAAATCATTGCTCAACTCCAGAGCAATTTCCCTGATCAAACTCAGTTCCGCCGTAAATACATTGATGATGCCGCTAAGTCTCTAGGTATCGAGAGCAAACAATATACTGAACTGCTCAAGGACAATTATAAGGTTCAACGTGGCTTATACGACTATTCTTCAGAATTTAAGCCTGCTTCTACAGCTAAAGCGGTTATGAATCTTTCGGCTCCAGTGACTTCAGTTCTAAATACTGACACTTATATTCCTGAGAAGGATCCAACTTATATCAAGTGGGGCGATTATTCAGATATCGCTGACATTATTAAATCAAAAGCATTTTATCCAATCTACATCGCAGGTCTTTCAGGCAATGGCAAGACTATGATGGTAGAGCAAGCGTGTGCAAATCTTGAAAGAGAGTACATACGCGTTCAAATTTCCCCAGAGACGGACGAAGATGATCTCATCGGAGGTTTCCGTCTACTCAATGGTGAGACAGTATTTGCAAAAGGTCCTATAGTGAAAGCTATGGAACGTGGAGCAATTCTTCTCGTGGATGAGATAGACAGGTCGACCAGCAAGATTATGTGCCTCCAAGGAGTATTGGAAGGTAAACCGATCATGATTAAGAAGACCGGTGAAGTCATTCGTCCTGCTCTGGGGTTCAATATTATAGCAACTGCAAATACAAAGGGTAAAGGTTCAGATGATGGAAGATTCGTTACTGCAAGTATCATTGATGAAGCTTTCCTTGAGAGATTTGTTGCAACATTCGAGCAACCATATCCTACACTTAACGTAGAGAAAAAGATCGTCCTCAATCATATGGACAAATACCGTCGAATTGATGCAGATTTTGCTGAAAAGCTTGTCACATGGTCTGAGGTTATTCGTAAGACTTATGCAGCTGATGGAGTCGATGAATTAATTTCAACTCGTAGATTATGTCATATCGTACAGACATTTGCAATCTTTAATGATCGCATGAAAGCTGTACAACTATGCATATCTCGCTTTGACGAAGACACGAAGATAGCTTTCCTAGATCTTTATACCAAGATCGATGCATCTTCTACAGTTGCAAAAGTACCAGAAGTTATAGTACCAAATTCCCCTATAACTCCTGAAGCACTTAATTCAATTCTCTAATTCAAAGCTAAAGTCGATTGACTGTACATTTGGTTATTTACAATGTGCAATAATTAATTTATAGTGCAATTTACAGTAAACTTCGATCCCTACTGTAACCTTGAATGAAGGATCGAGACAACATATAGAAACGTTATAATATGAAGACAGCTCGCATAAATCAAAAAACCCGTTTGTTCAACTATCTTGCTAAGAACAAGACTGTCACAACGGCTCAAGCACAGGCACGTTTGCAAATCGCTAATCCATCCGCTGTGGTAGCACACATGCGCAATGATGGCGTAAGCATTCGTACAACTGTTCGCTTCAATAAAGAAGGTAATAAAGTGTTCGAATACCGCTTAGGTTCAACTAAGTAATACAACACTAATATCCAGAGACCGGAAGACTCTATATCTTCCGGTCTCTAATTAATTTATGGCAAAGACACCTGAACCACCAAAGCTTAATGCTTTTCCTGCCAGTGCTGGTCGTAAGTTCGATGGCGGGAAACCAGAATACGGCCTTATCCCTCCATACGCTCTTGATGAACTAGCGACAGTTCTAACTATAGGAGCACAAAAATATGAGAGGGAAAACTGGCGCTATGTTCCAGAAGCTCCTCGTAGATACTATGACGCTTTACAAAGACACTTATGGGCTTGGAAGCGTGGAGAAAAATTTGATCCTGAAACTGGACGTCACCATCTTGCTCATGCCGCATGTTGTTTATTCTTTTTGTATGAACACGATATTGGCAAAGCAAATCCAGATATATAAAAAATCTTTATTATGAAACTATCCGAAACTACATTAGATGTACTGAAAAACTTTTCAGCCATCAACCCAAACATGGTCTTTAAACCAGGTAAGACCATTTCTACTATCTCTGAATCTAAGAACATAGTAGCTAATGCCAAGATTGAAGAAACGATCCCATCGCAGTTTGGTATATACGATTTGACCGAGTTTCTTTCAACTCTTTCTTTAGTAGAATCTCCAGATATTGAATTTACAGATAAGTCAATCACGATCAATGAAGGTAATACTTCAATTCGTTATTACTATTCAGATCCGAGTTTACTTACTTTTCCGGCTAAAAATCTAAATATGCCTAAAGCAGAAGTCAAATTTGTCTTATCGGCTTCAGCCATTAATAAGATTAAAAAAGCTGCTTCTGTACTTGGTCATGCTACTCTACAGATAACTGGTAAAAAGGGTAAAATCGATTTGGCAGTAACAGACTTAAAGAATGATACTGCGAATAAGTATTCTATCTCCATTGATGAAAACAATGAGTGTAAAGAAAGCTTTTCCTTCGTTATAGTTATTGGTAACTTGAAGATGATGCCAGGTGATTATAAAGTGTCTATAAGTTCTAAGCTTATCTCTCACTTTGAAAACACTACAATTCCAGTTGAATATTGGATTGCGCTTGAAAAAAATAGTACATACGGTAATTAATTTAGTATAAATAAAAGCACCGGTGTTCATTCTGAAGCCGGTTAACAACAACTCGGCGTTCAAATTCTTGAGAAGCCGAACAAACCTATAGGAAAACATAATATGCCAGACAACATAGTCGATATCAACTCAGCACAACAAGTAGGCGCCGCTCCAGCAGATGCAACTCAAACAACACCTCCACAATTAAGTCTTAATGACTTAGCTGCAACGGTTCAATTGATTGACGTATGCTCAAAGCGTGGCGCATTCGAAGGTCCAGAACTTTCAACAATCGGTGGACTCCGTCAAAGGATCACTGACTTCCTGAAAGCCGCTGCTCCTCAACAACCAGCAGGCGATCCAGGTGCAGCTCCAGCAGGTGTAACTTCTGCTCCAGTAGAAGCAAACATCCAGAGCTAATAAGATAGTTCAACGGACTTTTGGGGTGCAGTCTTAAAACAGCACCCTCTTTTTATTTTAATCATTTGAAACAATTTTATCATGAGCAATATTCCTAATAATCCTGAAGACGTTAAAGCAATTAAGATAGCTTTAGATCAAATATCTGAAGCTCTTTCTGAAATTAATACGCAGAGAATACAGATCACCGAGATTGCAAAAGCACTCGAGGACAAGTATAAGATTCCTGCTAAAACATTTAAAAAAGTAGCAAATCTCTATCATCGTCAAGCAGTATCTCAATTTGAGAATGAAGCTGAAGAGATTAAAGACATGTACAAAACGATCATAGGTTGATATAATACAACTATGACAAATAAAGACGAGTTCCTTTGGACGGAACGATATAGACCCACGTGTCTAGATGACTGCATTCTCCCAGATAATCTAAAAGAGACTTTTCAAAAGATCATAGATTCTGGGGAGATGCATAATCTCATCTTATCCGGAACTGCAGGTCTAGGTAAGACTACTGTAGCAAGAGCCATGTGTGAAACACTTGAGCTCGATTATATTCTTATCAACGGATCTGAAGAATCTGGTATCGACGTACTGCGAACTAAAATAAAAAAGTTTGCAAGTTCAGTCTCTTTACTAAGTAATGGTCCTAAAGTTGTGATTCTAGATGAGGCTGATTATCTAAATCCTCAATCCACCCAACCAGCGCTTCGTGGATTCATAGAAGAATTCTCAAATAATTGTAGATTTATACTTACATGTAACTTTAAGAATCGAATCATTGAACCACTTCATTCGAGGTGCGCAGTCATTGAATTTAATACTTCAAAGAAACAACTTGCAGATCTTGCAGGTAAATTCATGAAAAGACTTGAAATGATTCTCAAGAAAGAGGGAGTCACTTTTGAGTCAAAGGTATTGGCAGATCTTATTTGTAGATTTGCTCCAGATTGGCGCCGAGTTATTGGTGAATGCCAAAGATACAGTGTATCTGGAAAGATCGATAGCGGAATACTTGTCAACCTTTCAGATGTAAGTATTGTTTCCCTTATAAAAGCCATTAAAGAAAAAGACTTTAAATCCATGAGATCTTGGGTGGTAAATAATATGGATCTTGAACCAGCCGCTATCTTCCGGAAGATCTATGATAATATGGTTGAATACGCCAAGCCTGAAAGTGTTCCTCAAGTTGTTTTAATCCTTGCGGATTATCAATATAAGAATAGCTTTGTGGCAGATCGTGAAATTAACATGGTTGCCTGCCTAACTGAGCTTATGGCTTCAACGGAGTGGAAGTAATGAACCCCTTTGAGTATCTAAATTCGATTAATGATACCAAGAAGGATATCATGGTGGATGATATTGCCGAAAAGGCATATAATCCATACCTGATAAACCGAGGTCTTTCTTACTTCCATGATACGATTTTGTTTGCAAATGAGATGAATATACACCACCATCTCGACAATAAGCTCCAATATCATTTCTGTATAAATAGTATTCGTAAAAAGAAAAGATTTAGCAAATGGGATAAACCCCAAGAGCATGAGTCTCTCATGATTGTTAAAGCATATTATGGTTATAGTAATGAAAAGGCCAAGTCTGCTTTGAGGATCTTGAGTTCAGCTCAAATTGAAGATCTCAAACGAAAACTATTTCAAGGTGGACGCAACAACAAACAAAACTCCAAGTAATATCATCGAGGAGGTTCCAGTCGATTGGAACCCAACGATGATGCTCGAAATTACACTGAACGAGCCAGATGACTTCTTAAAGGTAAGAGAAACACTTACAAGAATTGGTGTTGCTTCCAGGAAAGAAACCAATAAGCTATATCAGTCATGCCATATCCTTCATAAGCAAGGAAGATACTTCATTGTCCATTTTAAAGAACTATTTTTACTTGACGGTAAGCCGTCTAATTTAACGGAGAACGATCTCCAGCGTAGAAATACCATTGCAACCTTATTATCTGACTGGGGATTAGTTACGATAGTCAATCCTACTCAGGTTCAGGTAAAAGCTCCTCTTCGTCAGATAAAGATCATTCCACATAAAGAAAAAGCAAACTGGCAACTTCTACCTAAATATAATATCGGTAATACAGGTAAATGATATAAATATGTTTGACCGGTAATTCCATCGGTCACAGGAATGCTTAACTGGTTCCTGACAACATAACCTCGCTTAACTGGAGGAAATATACATGACAGCTACAACATATACGTTCCCACGCGCATCCTTCATCGGATTCGATCAACTGTTCAATCAGATTGGAACTGCTCTTAATCAAGAGATTCCAAACTATCCACCACATAATGTGGTAAAAATCGATGAGGATCACTATCTCATAGAGATAGCAGTCGCAGGTTTCAAAGAAGAAAACCTGGACATCGAACAAAAGGAATCGGTACTCACAGTTACCGGTACAAAAGAAGACGACAGAGCATATATCCATAAAGGTATCTCAAGTCGTAACTTCACAAGAGTATTCACCTTGAACGAACATGTTCAAGTGACCACGACTACTCTAGATAGTGGAGTACTTACTATCGGACTCGAAAGAGTGATTCCTGAAGATCAAAAACCTCGAAAGATCAAGATTGGAACTCTTCCTGAAAAGAAGAAATCATTCTTGAAAGGTTGATATATACTTTATTCATTAGTCAATCGTAAACCAAATATATTATGAGCAATATTAAAATCGTGCGTTTAACATCGGGGGAAGAAATTCTCTGCGATCTAGGTGTTTCAGGAGACAAATACGTCCTTAAATTACCTGCAGTTATTATTCCAACCGGTGACGGCAACATTGGGTTTGCGCATTGGCTACCTTATGCTCGGAATGAAGCAGTGCAGATATCGACAAAATACGTTGTATTCATTGTTGATCCTACTACACAGCTTGCAAATGAATACATAAAGATGCATTCAAATATCATTGTTCCAGAGCAAGCAAATAAGGATATTATCGTACCTTCTTGAGTTATTATATTGGTTAACTTAGGCCGGGTGTACTTTAAATATGTACACCCGGCCTTTTTTGTATTATTATACTGACATATCGTGAAATTCTATACAAACGTAAGTAGATTCGGTTCTTATATTCTTTATCGTGGATACGACAATGGTCGTCAAATCCGTGAGAAGATTAAATTTGGTCCTACACTATATCGTAAATCCAGTTCTGAAAAAACTCAATGGCATTCACTTGATGGAATTAATGTAGAACCTAAACATTTTTCTTCAATGTCAGAGGCAAAGGATTACATAGCCACATATGAAGGAGTAGAGGACTTTACAATTTATGGAAACACCAGATGGATTGCCCAGTTTATCCAAAGAGTATTTCCTGATGAAATTCATTTTGATCGTAATTTAATCAACGTTGCAGTTCTTGATATCGAAGTTAGATCCAATGATGGATTCCCTGAACCTCAACAAGCATTGCATGAAGTAACTGCAATTACTATTAAAAATAATATTGACAACATATTTCATGTTTGGGGAACAAACCCATACGATCCAGAAATTTCAGTGTTTAAAGGTAAAGTAGAGTATCGTCAATTCAAAAATGAATCTGCGATGCTCTTGGATTTTACATCTTGGTTCTCAAATGGACCAAATGTTCCAGACATTATTACTGGATGGAATACACGTGCGTTCGATATACCATATCTCTTAAATCGAATCATTCGTCTTTTTGGAGAAGAAACTGCAAAGCAACTTTCTCCATGGTCAAAGATCGAACAGAAAGAAATGGTTATAAAAGGTCGTCCATTAAAGATATGGGATATAACCGGCATTTCTCAATTAGATTATCTTGATCTATTTCAAAAATTCACAACATTGACATATGGTCAACAAGAATCATATAAGCTTGGAAACATAGCTCATGTCGTTCTGGGTACAACAAAGCTTTCATATGAAGAGTATGGAAGTCTCTCAAATCTTTATGAACAAGATTTTCAAAAGTATATTGACTATAATATTACTGACGTAGAGATCGTTGAGAAGTTAGAAGATAAACTTGGGCTAATTACACTTGTTCTAACTCTATCTTACATGGGTGGAGTAAACTATTCTGATGCTCTAGGAACAACTGCAATCTGGGATTCGATCATCTATCGGGATCTCATGAGAAAGAGTATTGTCATTCCTCCATCAAAAGAACACGTAAAAGGTGATTATCCAGGTGGTTATGTAAAAGAACCTAAGATAGGTTTACATAATTGGGTTTGTTCATTCGATTTAAATTCGCTTTATCCAAATCTCATCATTCAGTATAACATGTCTCCAGAAACAATCTGTGATGAAGTTGCTTCTGGGGTTTGTCCTGATACAATCTTGAATGGACTCCCTTGGACACCTAGTCTTGATAATGCAATTACTGCAGTCAATGGTGTACACTTTAGAACTGATAAGATTGGAGTCATTCCGAGAATCATTGGAGAGATCTATGATAAACGTGTCATTTTAAAGAATGCAAAGATTGAAGCTCAAAAGAAGAAAGCTGCACTTCCAAAAGGTGATAAAGTAGAACTTTATAAACTTGAAAGAGATATCTCTCGTTTAGATAATCAACAGATTGCTGTAAAGATTCTTTTAAACTCTTTATACGGCGCTTTAGGTAATGCTTACTTTCGATACTTTGACATGCGAGTTGCAGAAGCAGTGACTCTATCAGGACAAGTGGCAATTCGATGGGCCGAGAAAGCCGTAAACAAATATCTGAATCAAACGCTGAAAACGAATAACGTAGATTATGTAATTGCGATTGATACTGATTCACTTTATGTGAATATGGAAAAAGTGATACAGACATTTAATCCAAAGAATCCAGTCAAGTTCCTAGATGAATTTTGCGGTAAAGGCGTAACTCCTGTTTTAAATGAAGCTTATGAGAAGCTTGCAAAACAGATGGGATGCCCAAAGAATCGTATGATGATGAAGCGAGAAGCAATCGCAGACCGTGGAATATGGACCGCAAAGAAAAGATATATTCTCAATGTCCATAATAATGAAGGTGTTCAATATCAGGAACCTGAAATTAAGATCATGGGAATTGAGGCAATTAAATCATCCACTCCAGAAGTTTGTAGAGATGCAATGAGAGATCTTTTCAAGACTATCATGACAAAGGATGAAGCTGCTGTCCAAAAAGAGATTGCAGAATTCAGAGCTAGATTCGACGAACTTCCTCCAGAAGATATTGCATTTCCTAGAGGAGTATCAAACATTAGTGAATGGGCTTCTAATACCACGATCTATAGAAAAGGTGGTGGTTCTGGAACGCCGATTCATGTAAGAGGTGCTTTGTTATTCAATCATTATATAAAGCAAAACGGATTAGATAGAAAGTATGAATTGATTAAGAATGGTGAAAAGATAAAGTTCACTTATCTTAAAACACCGAATATAATTCAAGAGAATGTAATATCTTTTGTGGATGTTCTTCCAAAAGAATTAAATCTGCATAAGTACGTGGATCGGGATATCCAATTCCAAAAGACCTTCCTGGATCCGCTTTCTCAGATACTTGATGCAGTTGGTTGGAAGGCAGAAGGAAGTTCTAATCTTGAAAGTTTTTTCTCTTAAATATTTACAGTTAACCAAAAACAATATAAGATACACGTATGAGCAAGAATTGGGTAAAAGATATTTCCGATATGCATAAAAAGTTTGGTGTGAATCCAGTGATCCGTTCTCTGGATGAACAAAAACTTTATTCTTTTCTAGAATTTAGAATTAGATTCCTAGAAGAAGAATTGAATGAAATGAAGAACTCAAAGGAAGTAGACGATATTGTAGACGCATTGATCGATCTATGCGTTGTTGCAATAGGTACACTTGATGCCTTTGATGTCGATGCTTATAAAGCATGGGATGAAGTTCATAAAGCAAATATGGCAAAAGAAGTAGGAATCAAAGCTTCAAGACCAAATCCTCTAGGACTTCCTGATCTCATTAAACCAAAAGGCTGGGTCGCACCAGAACATAAAGATAACGTAGGTCTTCTAAGTAAACTGCAGAAAAAATGACCTACAGTTTTACTCTTTTTAAATCTATCTTCGATAACAAGACTAAGAAGCGAATGGACTTCAAGTCTTGGGAAAAATTCGAAGCGTTGCTTTATGAGCTATCAAAGCAACCAGGTTATAAAGCAAAGAGATGCGAAAACAAAAAGTCTTCGCCCCTCATATCGCCTGCAATTTACAAAGATGAAACTACACGGGCAAACGCAAATGTAATCGCTTGGGCTGGATGGGCAGCACTCGATGTTGATAGTTATGAAGGTAAGGTTGAGGATATTGTGGAAAAATATAAGAACAAGTACTACTTCGTATGTTATTCTACAGCATCTTCGACAAATGCTAAACCGAAATTTAGATTAGTATTTCCTTTATCGCATCATGTTCCAAACGAAAAGATTCGTCATTTCTGGTATGCTTTAAGTAAAGAATTTAATTCTATTGGAGATGAGCAAACTAAGGACTTCAGCCGAATGTACTATGTTCCTGCTCAATACCCAAATGCAGATAATTTCATTTTTACTGTAAAGGGTGAGTTCATGAATCCAGATGAACTTATGTCTAAACATGAATTTACCGAAAAGAGTGGTAACTCATTTTTGGATAGACTCCCACAAAACATACAGAAAGAAATCTTAAACATTCGTAAAGAATCCATGACTAATAAAAATGTCACTTGGAGTTCTTATCGTGATTGCCCCTTTGTCAATAAAAAACTTATAAGCGAATATAAGAGTATTGCGATGATTGATGGTAGCGGAAGATACCGTATGATTTATCGGATTATGACTAGCATAGCTTGTAATGCAGTCAAAAGAAGTTACCCTATCACTGCAGTTGAGATAGCAGAATTAATTCGTCAACTAGATATAGAAACGGCTAATATATACCAGAATCGTCCTCTCAAGAACGAAGCTGATAGAGCAATAGAATACGCGTATAAACACCTATCATAATATTATGGAACCTTTTTCAGAATCAGTAATGGCTTATTGCTCACAAAGAGGAATTATCGACGTCGGCACGGATTATCATAAAGAATTAGACCAATTTGTAAATAACATCGTTCGTGAACAGAAGTATCCAGTTGGTCATCCTTCATACCGAGACGAGAATCTTATTCGTGAGCATACTGCTCACGGTATGGGTGCGGAATGCTATTTGCTATTAAATAGTGTTTTTAAACAAGTATCTCCTGCAGTAGATAATGCCAAGAGTATCCCATTTGGTAAAAGAATGCAGGATCTTGAGTGCGAAGGAAGATTTATACAAGTCAAGAGCTGCCCTTTAAATCCACAATATGGAGATCCTAATTGGAACATCTCAGAAGCCACACTTAAGTCCTTACAGCATAGTTCCAAGTACTGTGATGTTTTAATGGTAATTGGGTATGAAAAGCTGTCTTATCTAAAGTATCTTTATACTCCTCTTTGGATGATCGATATCAAGGAACTTATGAAGAATGCTGGATACTTTAGAAAAGAGGTTTCTTCGGCTGGAAAGACCTATTACCGAGTAGATTCTTCGGCTGCAAGAAGACGAAAAATCTTAATTGACCTATGTATTTTATAGTTTACAAGTATCTTGAAATAACGTATATTATCACTTTATGAAAGAATCCATCAAAGTCCTCCAAGAATGTGCAGAACTTCAGACCAAAAAGTCTAACGACTATCAGAATCCAAACAGTCGTATCCGCCAAGCTGATTATTACCCACGCGGAATCGCTTCGATTCTTGACGTAATTCATACTAAAACATTACGAATGAGATCAGTCCTTGAAGCAATGGAAAATGATCCAAACTATAGTCCCAACTTCGAATCTTTAGAGGACTCTGCAAAAGATCTTATTAATTACGCATCGTTCATTGCCGCATATATACGTGGCGGCATCGAAGGTCAACAACCTGACCGTGACTATTTAAATCGTCCAATCCAAAAGACTAATGATAAATCTTCCAAGAGTTAAAGACATACGCCAGTACTTTATCGAAGAATTGACCGCTGGTCGATTTGTAACCGATAAGACTGGAGTAAAAACTATTGAATTTGTCGGTGCAAACTTTATTGCCGATGAAGAGGCTATCTTTGGCAAAGTCACCGAATACGTTGAACGTGAACTTCAGTGGTACGATTCTTTGTCCTTAAAAGTATCCGATATTCCAGGTGGTGCTCCAAAGATTTGGCAACAAGTCGCTTCAACAAAAGGTTTAATCAATTCTAATTATGGTTGGTGCATATATTCTGAAGCAAACCATAAGCAGTATTGGTCGGTGCTTCTTGAACTACTTGCAAACCGTAATTCTCGCCGTGCTGTCATGATCTATACCCGTCCAACTATGCATCAAGACTATTGCAAAGATGGAATGTCTGACTTCATGTGCACGAATGCAGTCCAATATCTTATTCGAGACAATAAATTACATGCAGTCGTACAAATGAGAAGTAATGATGTTGTATTTGGTTATAAGAATGACCGTTATTGGCAGTCAGTCGTCCAAGATCGTTTACTTGAGGATCTTAATAAAAAAGCAGATGAGAAATACCAAAAAGGTGATATTATCTGGAATGTAGGTTCGTTACACGTTTACGAAAGACATTTTGATCTATTAAAAGATGAACAGTAAATGGAAACAGAGGTATCTTAACCTCGCAAAAGAAGTTGCTTCTTGGTCCAAGGATCCATCACGTAAGATCGGCGCAGTCGCAATTGGTGACCGAGGACAGGTTCTTTCTCAGGGATATAATGGTTTTCCAAGACACATTCATGACTCTGAGGAACGATACAATAATCGTGAGATCAAGTACAAGTATGTCGTTCATGCTGAAATGAATGTCATATACAATGCATCGATGAACGGAGTATCGCTTCGAGATTCAACCATGTTCATTCATGGTCTTCCTGCATGTTCAGAATGCGCAAAGGGCATGATTCAAGTTGGATGCAAACATATCGTTATGCCTAGAATTGAAAAGGCTGGTAACTGGAAAGATTCATGTGAGTTAACACTTTCACTCTTAGAAGAAGCCAATATTACTTGGGAGTTCAGTGACGAATGAAAATAATTGTTATAGGAATGAACCCATCACACTCAAACGCGAAGAGTCGAGTCCGGAAAAACTCGACTCTCGATCGTTTAGGAGGATGGATGACGTCTTTAAATGTAGACACATTCTCATTCATGAATACATTTCATGTTCCTTCATATAATCCAAAACTGAGTGATGTTGATTTTAAAACATTAGAACTAGCAAGAGAATATCCAAAGGTACTAGCTCTAGGCGCCTTTGTATCAGCCGCTCTATCAAAAGCAAACATAAGTCATTTTTGCTTATCTCATCCAAGTCCTAGAAATAGAAAGTTGAATGATCCTAAATTTGAAAAAGTTATGCTTAAACAATGCTATAACTACCTTTATACATGAAAATAGAAACCACTGAGTATTATCCAGAATTTGTTCGTTACTTTCATTTGGCAAAAGACCAACAAGCCAAATGTAACCTAGGAACGATTGATTATAAAGATTCTCAAATGAATGACGATCTTCTTGAGAACGTTGAGTTATATGATGTCGTCGAACGTAAATACGCAGGGTTCTCTCAGATCGTCAATGACGTATTTTATGGTTGGACTGATAAACACCCATATTGGCATAAGATGCAAGCAGGAATCTGCACGAAGCAGCGTAGACTTGTTGCTACTAAATGGACTGGTAAGCATAATTACTTTGGATTAAAGGAATGGTTATACGTTTTTTTACTACACCGTGTAACTGGATCTGGAATTAATTATGCCACGAAACCTTCTGGATACCATAATACGATTCTATTCGAACTTTACAAATGCAATAACATAGAGGATATGGTTGATGTTGTAAAAACATATAATAAACCATTTTATACCTCAGTCGGTTACCAGTTCCCTGCATTTCCAAAGCCAAATAAAGAATTAGGATATAAGAGGGGCGGAGACTATTATCTTGCAGTATATGCTCCACTTCTTGTAGAAGAGCTATCTGACTTTTTACAAAAAGGCGGAAAGAAAGATCTCCGAGTAATTGGGGATTGGTTATTTAAATGGAATGAATCGAAAAAGCTTCGCGCTTATCGGTTTCAATATGCAGCGTTTATTGCAGATATCGCCGATTGGTATCCTGAGTTTGTGAACAGAGAAAGCCACTTTTATTATGGATCTAATGCAGTTGAATGTATATCATATCTTGCAAAACCCCTTGAAAAAGGTAAGAATGAAAAATTCTTAGATTCAGTCATGGAAAAGATCTATTCTGATACTGGATCTATTCCATATAATGCTGAAGACGTATGTTGCGACTTTATTCGTTGGGTTGAGAACTACGTAAGACCTGGTGCAGATTATAGTCACCTAGATAGAGATAAGGTATGGTCTTCTCACCGTATACATGACCACCCATACGGACGTCAGAAACCTATGTTAGAACTAGGTCTGATTAAATCATTTAACGATATAGATGTACATCCTTCAGACGATTATGTTATATCACGTGCTGGTATTACTGTTGAACAATACAAAAAATTATGTCAAAAGAACTCTATACGATAACTGACGATACGTCAAATAAGGATATTCCAATGGGAATGTCTAGGTCGGAAGCAAGAGACTATTACCTTGAGATGTGGGGCAAATTCAAGAGTAAGATTAAAAAGCCGGTTGTAGAAAAATTTAATGACAAATGGATACTACGTGCAGATCTAGCACCAGGTGGTCTCAAAGCTTTCGGTGGAGAAAGAGTCATAGCTGAAACTCCAAAAGATACATTAGTTTATTGTGCACCTAGACAAGGTCATGCTCCTGATGCAATCTCGATGCTGGGTAAGATGTATAATAAAAAGTGTGTATTCTTCTGTCCTGCTTCAAACGAGGTTTCCGATCATCAAGCATCTTTATTTGCCTACGATCATGTTGATATCAGATTCTTTAAGATTGCAGCGATGCCAGTTTTAAACCAATACGCAAAGAAATGGGCAGCCGAAAACAATGCTCAATACTTACCATTTGGATTAACTGGAAACGCAATGGTAACTGCAGGTCTAATTAATATGACCAAAATGGTAACAGATATTATCGGCCAAGAACCAACTGAGATATGGTGTGCAGTATCAACAGGAACAATGGTACGAGCTCTTCAAATTGGTTGGTCAGATGCACAAGCTTATGGAATTGCGGTTGCACGAAATATTCATAAAGGTGAGATAGGTGACGCAAAAGTAAAATCTGCAACTATGCCTTTCTTAAAACCCCATGAAGCTGCAAAAAGAATACCTTTCCCTACAACAGCGGCGTATGATGCAAAAGCATGGGACGGATTTGAAAAAGAAGGAAAACCAGGAGCCATATTCATTAATGTAGGTTCTGATGAACACATCAATCGTAATGTCTCAAAGGTAGATGTTTCCAAGATTAACAGCCAAAGAAAATGGAAAGATCTAGGAGACTTTGAAAAAAATAGAGCTTTCAAATGAAAACAGTCCTTGTTACCACGCCTACAGCTCCTATCTCAGAAAGAATAAGTTCTCATAGAGGAGCTCAAGGAGTAATTTATGCAGACCAGATAGCATCTGGCGGATATAAAGTAGAAATCAATTTTGCAGGAAAGATTGAGGACTATTCGAAATATGATATCGTTGCCGTGTATCATGGTAACGATTGGGGTGGATCCTTTAATATGTACGGAGGCGTAAAAGCCTATGGAAACATAGATTCTTTAATATCACTTTCACAATTTAAAGGTGAAGTATGGTCACTTGCAATTGAGTTTCCAAAGTATTCAGAAATGATTAAACCTCGTTTGGAAAAGAGTCAAGATGCTCATCCAGATTGGAAAAAAGTTGATTGGAAAAGATTATCTGAAATTGAGAATACTGCTATTCAAAAAGATACGAATCTATTCATTAAAGATTGCACAAAGATTGCATTTGGAGATTCCCATGCAATATCAATGTATCGTGGTAAATGGATGATAAACTCAGTTCCTTTTAAAACTCTTCATGGAGCATTAAAAATGGGGTTTGAGTCTTTCTTAAAATATGACCGTCAATATACTGAGATCGAAACTTACTTCGGTAATATAGATATTCGTCATCACTTGTGCCGTCAAACTGATCCTATTCAATCAACAAAAGATATTGTTTCTCGTTATATTGAAGAATGCCAAAAAATTTCAGATAAGTACGGAGCGACAATAAAGATATGGGAACCATTACCTATTGAAAACGAATCTCGTAAACTTCCAAAGACTGGATATTACGATGGAACTCCTTTCTATGGATCTTGGGAAGAAAGAAATAAAATAAGAAATCTATTCATTGAAACTTTGGATTCTAAACTTCAAAATAATAAAAAAATAAGTCTATTCAAGTGGACTAAACCCCTTATAAATTCGAAGGGCGAATTAGATTTTGAAGCAATGGAAAAGCCACAGTCAGTTCATTTATCGCGTAAATCGTATCCGCACTGGCAAGGTGAATATTGTGATTTACTTAATTCATTAGAAAATTTTTATTCTGAAACACAATAAGTTGTACATTTTTTATCATTCATCATATAGTTATTTTTATGTCTACATTACTCGAAAAACTCAAGAAGAACTCTAAGTTAGAACTTACATCGGTCCTTTCAGATTCGACCGTCTTTAATGAAAAAGATGATATCGCAACTGATGTACCAATGTTAAACGTTGCTCTTTCAGGTGACCTTGAACACGGGTTGACGAGTGGATTAACTGTTCTTGCAGGTCCCTCAAAGCACTTTAAGACTTCATTCGGTCTTATCATGGTTGCATCTTATTTAAGAAAATATCCAGATGCCGCAGTACTTTTCTATGATTCTGAATTCGGTTCTCCTTTAGACTATTGGAAGACATTCGGTATTGATACAAGTAAAGTTATTCATAGCCCGATTCGTAATATCGAAGAACTCAAGTTCGATCTCATGAATCAATTATCCAACATTGCAAAAGGCGATAAGATCATTATCTTTATCGATTCAGTTGGAAATCTTGCTTCAAAGAAAGAAATTGAAGATGCTTTAAATGAAAAGTCTGTTGCAGATATGACTCGTGCAAAAGCATTCAAGAGTTTATTCCGTATGGTCACGCCATACTTACATTTAAATGATATTCCTCTGCTTTGCGTAGGTCATACCTATAAAACTCAGGACATGTATCCAAAAGACGTTCTTTCAGGCGGTACTGGTATCTACTATAGTGCAGATACTGTATGGATTCTTGGTCGTCAACAGGACAAGGATGCAGAAGGCTTAAATGGATATAACTTCGTGATCAATGTAGACAAGAGCCGTTTTGTTCGTGAAAAGAGCAAAGTTCCAGTCTCAGTCTCATTTGCACGTGGTATTGAAAAGTATTCTGGTCTTTTGGATGCTGCATTAGAAGGTGGATTCGTAGTCAAACCAAGTATGGGTTGGTATTCAATTAAAGGTTCTCAGAAGAAGAGCCGGGAAGCTGATACATACACAAAGGAATTCTGGGATCCTGTTTTAGCATCTCAAGAATTTAAAGACTACATTCGTTCCAAGTACAAGCTTGGAATGGGCGCAGTCAATACCGATACACCTTCTATTAAAGATGACGACGAAGAGAATTAATCGAATCACTGAGGACGAC
>Ga0214166_1000402_pt1 | contig 22158 bp, 22 predicted proteins | sample TroBogepilimnion_27_FD_153005 | JGI IMG/M metagenome (GOLD analysis project Ga0214166, IMG submission 153005) | Freshwater microbial communities from Trout Bog Lake, WI - Practice 18AUG2009 epilimnion v3 | ecosystem: Environmental > Aquatic > Freshwater > Lake > Epilimnion/Euphotic zone ...
TCCTGAATTCTTAAAAGATTATAAAGTTTATAGTTTGGATATTTCAGCTATGCTAGCTGGAAGTAAATATCGCGGTGATTTCGAAGAACGCTTTAAGCATGTTATAAAAGCTCTACAAAAGAAAGGTAAAACTGTATTGTTTATCGATGAGGCCCACATGATAAGCGGTGCAGGATCTGCTGGTAATAGTGCAAATGATCTTGCTAATATGATGAAACCTGCATTGAGTAAAGGCAATATAAAAGTTATTGCCAGCACTACTTGGGAAGAGTATCGTAAACACTTTGAAAAGGATCGTGCGCTAATGCGCCGCTTCCAACGCATTACCGTAGATGAACCAACCATCGAAGTAACAAAACAAATCTTAAAAGGTATTAAGAAATACTACGAACAATTTCATAAAGTAAAGATAAAAGATGATGCTATAGATACAGCAATTAAATTGTCTGTAAAATATCAAACAGATAAAAAATTGCCAGATAAGGCTATTGACTTAATTGATGTAGCTTGTAGTCGTTTTAATTTAAAAATTGCTGATGATCGAATAATCGGAGAAAAAGAGATTCAATACGAACTTGCTAAGATGATTCAAATGCCAGAAGAGAAAATTATGGAAACTGAATCTAATAATCTTGCTACATTACAAAATAATTTATTAACAGAAGTATACGGCCAAGATTTTGCTCTTACTGAAATTGTTGATAAAATTATGGTAGCTCAAGCAGGGCTGAAGTCTGAAAATAAACCTGTAGGATCATTTGTGTTTATGGGTCCAACTGGTACAGGTAAAACAGAAACGGCCAAATCATTAGCTAAACATTTAGGTGTAAAGTTGTTGCGGTTTGATATGAGTGAGTATCAAGAAAAACACAGCATTAGCAAGTTAATCGGATCTCCGCCTGGATATGTTGGGTTTGAAGAAAACGCTGGTCAGTTAATCACTAGCATTCAAGAGTCACCTAATGCTGTATTATTATTAGATGAAATTGAAAAAGCACATCCGGATGTCATGACAGTATTGCTACAAGTTATGGACAATGGATTTATTACCGGAAGCAATGGTAAGAGTGCCGATTGCCGTAATTTAATACTGATCCTTACTACTAATGCGGGTGCGCAATCAGCGGACAAAAATGCCATTGGATTCGGAGCACAAGAAAAAGAATATAGCGATACAGATTTGAAGAAATTCTTAACTCCAGAATTCCGTAATCGTTTAGATGGCATTATTACATTTAAGAAACTTGCTAAAGAAACTATGGTTAAGATTGTGCACAAGTTTATCGATGATCTACGCAGTCAAGTAAAGGATAAAGGTATTAAGATTAAAATTGATAAGGAAAGTATTAATTGGTTAATTACCAACGGCTTTGATCAAAAAATGGGTGCTAGGCCATTACAACGTGTAATTGACAAAGAAATCAAACGACCCATGGCAAAAATAATGCTATTTGGAGAATTAAAACATGGAGGCTTATTGTCCATTACAGTTAACGAGGATAAATTATTATTAGTTGCTACTCCTAAAGAATCTAAAGTACAACTATTAACTGTAGATTCAGCTCCTTCTTTAGTTGACATAAATGCTGCATAAAAAAATTACCACCAGTTTATTTAAAGGAAAATATCAGTACAAAATAGTACTGGTATGTTCTACCGCCAGTGCATTTCGTTCAGAAAATGTCGAAGAGTCATTGAAAAGATTAGCTAAAATAAAAGGAAAAATACACGAATTAGATTATGCGAAAAAAATAGCTAATCTATTATCAAATCAAACTGATTTAGAAATACGAGTCGAATCTGCTTGGTTAAGTGTATACACTAACAATCATCAGCTTATATCCAAACTGGCAAATCTAAATATAGATAATGTAAAATATATCTGCGAACCACTCAGTGGTGAAAATTTAACAGCAGGGACTGTGCTTATGCCTAAAATGAATTACGATTATCGTGTAACATTAGGCAAAACTACCCAACCTAATTTGAGTTTTCTTGAATGGGCTGAAAAAAGTTCTAAATGTAAATTGACTAAAAGTTGTCGTAGAGATTTAACTAAACAGCGTACATGGGGTGGTACCCATTTTTATATAACAGGTGAAAACAACTTATTACTTGCTAAAATGCACTTAGGCGCAAGTATCAGCAAAGTTGAGCGTATAATTAAAGCCTGACTATTGATTCTAAAAGCGATAAATACTCTAAATCCATAGCGTTCTATTGGGTATGTAAAACCGAGGCAGATATGCGTATACAAGAGTTATTAGAAAACGCTCATTTTAAAGAGTTAGATTTTGTTAAAAAACAAGGCGATAAGCGCGAGCTAGACTATGATTTAGTAGAAGATCTTTTACATTTCATGCACAATGACGATAGTGTATACCGTCGCCATGTGTTCCCTGTATTAATGAAATGCATAGATAATATTAAAGATAAAAAAACTACTAACCCTAACATGTTTGCAGAAACCATGAAAGAGTGTTACAAACTATATAAGAAAAAATTTCCTATACGCGAATTACCTGATATGTTAGAAGAAAAAGTGTGCAAAGATGCCTGTGAAAAATTGCACGATGAAACAAGAGAACATATTCAGTCCGGAAAATACAAGGACTAATTATGTTACTACGCGAACTTTTTACTAGTGTAAGAAAGCCTATTCTCAAAGAAAGTAATAATATATGGCCAGATACCCAGCCTTTTGATCAAGCGATTGCTGATCAATTAGCAGATGCTACTAATCGTTATCTACATACAATAAGTCCAGATGTCACGGTATACAGATACGGAAGCGGTGCTACACCTACTCCGGGGAAATTAAGTGGGGATCTCGATGTTATGGTAGATTTGGGGCATTTAAATAATATATTCGGTACTAAAGAAGGCAAAACAGCAAGAATCGCATTAGAAAAAAGTCTACAATTACAAGGACTTGAAACCAAAAAGACTGGAACACAAGTGCATATTAAGTTGCCATATAAAGGCAAGTTTCATCAAGTAGATATCAAAGTTGTTGCCAATGCCGAACATGTACACAAACTTCACATTCATAATATTCCTCCAGGTAGTCCTTACAAAGGAGTACATAAACAAGTTTTATTAAGTACGCTAGCTTCTCATAAAGGTATGTTATACTCACCAGACGAAGGGTTATACGCTAGAGATGCTGCTGGAAAAAAGAGTCAATTTATTAGTCATAACTTAGATGTTATAGCCAAAAAATTATTTGGGCCTACCGCTACTGCCGATACTATGGGTAGTGTTGAAAGTATATTGAATAATATTCCAGACGAAGCATTGCGCAATCAATTGCTACAAAAAGCTAGCGAAGGTGCAAGTTGGCAAGCTGTTACACCACAACCGATTAACGAAGCTGCGGCACCTGCTGTTGGACGCAAGTACCAACACATAGAAGACTTAGTGTTTACAAATGGTAGCACCGGAGGATTACATGCTGTTGAACGACTACGCCATATGACCAGTAAGGGTGGAACTATAGAATTAAAGTGGGACGGAAGTCCTGTAGTCTATTGGGGTCGTGATGAAGAAGGCAAGTTTCGCATGTTTCCCAAAAACGCTTGGGATTATATGAAGCGTGGTACTACTCATACCAAGAGTGGAGTTACTACCATGATGAATGATCCAGATGATGTTGCTATGTTTATTCTAGGAACAGGAACAACACAACCTGGACAAGAAGATCAACGTCGTGCATTTGCTCAAGGGCTTGCGGATCTTTGGCCGTACTTTGAAAAAATCAGTCCAAAGAAAGGCTATATCGAAGGCGGTATATTATTCAGTCCATTACAACCGGCACAACTAAATCAGTCAACTAACGAATACGATTTCCAACCTAATATAACAGCTTTTCATATTCCAGCAGGAAGTGAATTAGGCAAACGTATTGCCAAGGCAAAAGTTATGGTTGCTGCAACTGGCTATTATACACACATTGGTGCAGATGAAACACGTTATCCCAATGCTGAAAAATTGTCTACTGCAGATGTCATTGTACAAGGTACAACATATGTTGAAAATGCTCCGCAAGTAGATTCAACTGGATTGGATCACACTGAAGATTATATTAAGAGTAATAAGGCAGCAATTGACAGTTTTATTGCTGGACAACCTGGTCTAAGTAAACCAGGAGATGTGCTTTATAGTTTCTTTAATCAAAACTTACGTGTGCAAGGTGTTAAACAAAAGTTTGCACAATGGGCACAATCTAAACTAAGCAACACTCAAGCACAGAAGATACTAAGTCATCCAGGGTTGGACGCTGTACTAACAGCCGTAGAATTACTAACACATGAAAAAATGAAAGTAATTAATTCATTAAGTTCAGGCACACACGGCGGAATTCGTCAAACAAAGCCAGAAGGATATGTACAAGCGCATCCTGGTGGCAAATTTAAAAACGACTTGCCTGGACAGTTTGTCAAAACTATTGACCAGGCTAACTGGGCACCAAGGAAAGACTAATGTTTTTACGTGAATTTTTAAATCGTACTGGTGAAGGCAAAGCGGCTGTAGTTGGCTGGGGACGTGGCATGGGTCACAAAGGACACATGTATTTGGCTAGTAGTGTAATTACACAAGCCAAAGATCACGGAGCAGATCCGTATTTTGTGGTTAGTCGCACAGTCGGTAAAGATGATCCAATCACACCTGATGAAAAATTAGGAATCTACAAAAAAGTATTTCCTAAACATGGACATATTTTTCATACAGCTACAGATGAAATGCCAGATTTAACTCGTGTATTAACTCAATTGAGCAAACATGGATATACCGATGTCACTGTTGTTGTAGGTGCTGACCAAGTCGGTGCATTAAGTTATGTTAAGAACTATAACGGCAAACCTGATAAATCTGGAAATATTCCATTTGATTTTAACACATTAAATGTTATTGCTCGTCAAGAAACAAATGATCCTAGTGCCGGTGAAGAAGGACCACGTGCTACGCCTATGCGAGCAATATTGCAAGATCCTAATGCAACTGAAGAAGAAAAATTTGCAGCATGGCGTGATGCAATGAGTCCCGAACTAAGCGATGACGAAGTTCGTGAGCTAATGAATAAAGCACAACAACGCATGGCAGATCCTGCATTCGGTAAAGCACCTAAGAAGCCTAAGAAAGAAAAAGTAGCAGATGAAAGTCTAATGGGATTTTTAGGCAAAGTTGAAAAACCTGCCAAGAAGAAACCTGTAGCCAGTGCAGAAGAGATGCGTAAATGGTTTGAAAAAGAAAAAGGTGCAGAACCTGAAAAAGTAGAAAGAGACAGCGAAGGTAAAAAGATTAAACAAGTGTTTACTAGGTCGGATGAGAATTCGATTAAATATGCTAACAGGATGATAAGAGAAATGAGAGCACAAGAATTCATAAGACGACAATTGAATGAAAAGGCAACTATAACTGCTGCTACACCAGATGCTCCTTATGCCGGACAAGGCGACAGTGATGATTTAGCAGACGAACACTTAGCAGGATTGAATCATGCTGTGAGTTTTCCATCTATTAGCATGAACAAATCAAACGGTAGTAGTTATTTGCAATATCGCTTTGGCTTAGCCATGGCGGGTGCTCATCCTAATCCTAACGATCACATGCCTGTGCCTATGAGCACTGGTGGAGCATTTAGTGGCGACCCATTAATTGCTCCGTTTAGCGATCAAGATTTAGAAATAGTTAAAGCCGCTGGCAAGCATATTGGTGCCGGTAAGATGACTAAGTTAGCTGACAGAAGTAATGAGTTGTCTGATACTAATAAAATTAGTCCTGTTGCTAAACAAAAGAAAAATAGATACGGTATATAATGCGAGCTAAAGAATTTTTATCTGAAAGAACAGGAAAACACCATACAGATCATGCATCTGTGCATAAAGGTATTAGTGCAGATAGAGATCCTGGTGGATATTATCCTAATTATCATCAGTTAAGAACAGGTATGGCATTAGCAATGGCCGATGGTGGAAAAGATAAATTAGATGTAGACCATGAAAGCTGGATGGGGCCTTTCTGGACTCAACATCCTTATACTGAAGTTGAACACAATATGTTCAAACAAGTACGTAAAGCTATACCTACTGAACATCATCAGAGAACACCTTGGGCAGATAGTAAAGAACCAGATGATACACATAAAACTAGCCCTATAGCAGCTCGCAAGAAGAACAAATACGGAATTTAACATGGACGAGAAATATCATCTAGCACTTAAAACAGCATTTGCCAGTGAATTTAGTTTTTATCTAAAAGCACACAACTTTCATTGGAATGTAGAAGGCCCGTTATTTGGTCAATTGCATGAACTATTCGAAAGAATCTATACAGAAGTATATGGCAGTATTGATACATTTGCGGAACACCTACGTGCGTTACAAATCTATACGCCAGCCAGCTATGGCAAATTCAGCATGCTTACCGCAGTGCCGGATGAAAATCGTGTACCAGAGTGGAAAGAAATGTTAGAAGAATTACTAGCAGATAGTGACCGTATGGCAGATATATTCCGTATTACATTTGATATGGCTGAAGCGAATGGCGATCACGGACTAAGTAATTTCTTAGCCGATCGTCAAGATGCACATAAAAAGCATAGCTGGATGTTAAGAGCGAGTTTAAAATAATGGATGAACTAGCACGTCTTAAGAAGTTAGCTGGAGTTAATGAATTTAAAGGTTTACAACCATACGAGCTAGACGGAATTAATATCAGTGTTACTGGTACAGAAAAAGCTAAGTTAATGCGTGAACACAATATACAACCTGGAACACCAGAATGGTTTCAATTATGGTTTAGCAAGCCTTATCTCACATCAGAGCCGCCAATCGGCAAAAAATAAACCATATTTAACTAGCGATACTAAATAAATGCATGGATACTTATTATGTCTACGCATATCTTAGAGAAGACGGAACTCCCTATTATATAGGTAAAGGAACTAAAGATCGAGCATGGACTAAAGGTAAAGGAGAGGTAGGAAAACCTACAGATTCTTCTTGCATTATTATTGTAGAGTCAAAACTGACCGCGGTAGGCGCATTAGCTATTGAGCGTCGATTAATAAGATGGTATGGTAGAATAGATCAAGGTACTGGAATTTTGAGAAATCAAACAAACGGCGGAGACGGAGGACCTGGATCTAAAACAGGAAGGCCCGGGCGTAAAGGAATACCCAGAGGACCACATTCAGAAGAAACTAAAGCTAAAATTAGATTAGCACGAGCTAGGCAAATTATACCTAAACGATCAGAAGAGCATAAAAAAGCAATATCAAAAGCACAAAAAGGTATTCCTAAAAAATTAGAATCAATAGAAAAACAGCGTCAAAAAATAGTAGGAAGAAAACCCATAGGACCGGAAAGGGAAAACTATCTAAAGGCAATGGAACAAGGAACTACTACCTGTGAATATTGCGGTAAAACAACAAATAAAGGCAACTACCTAAGATGGCACGGATTAAAATGCAAACTAAATATAGTATGACTGGTGAAAAACCTGTAGGAAAATAATTATGAAAATGAATGAATTAGTTGAAAGTTTAAGTGATGACTTTGCAAAATTTGCAAAAGATTTACAAAAAAATAATCCTAAGTTTAAAAACTTACGAATACACGGTGATCCTGAACATGACGAACTACGTCGTCAAGATGCAGAAGCTCGAGAAAAACGTCTTGCACAACCTGCGGTTGCTCCTAAAGAACTAAGCGCAGAAGAGCGTCATCGACTAGAACAAGAATTAGGACATTTAGAAGCTCAATTTGATCCCAACTATCAATACAGTGATGATCATAGTGTGTATAGTAAACATCACAGTCTAGCACAGCGTATTAGTAGTATTAAACATAGATTGAAGCAAGGTGTGGCGGAATCAGCTAGTGCAGGTGCTACAAGTGCAGCCAGTATCGGTACTGTAGATGCTCCACAACTAAGCCCAGGCAAAGCTCGTGGTAAGAAAAGCTACACTGGATCACCGGGTAAAAGTGGCACAAAAGCGCCACCACAGCCTAAAGTAGTACAGCCAAAAACCAAGATGGGAACCGCTGTAAATGCCTTAGATATGAAGGGTAAGAACATTTTTGGCCAAGCTGCAGAGTCAGCAGTAATCAAAAGACGCTAAATACATAAAGATAACGGAGTATACTCATGCCAGGATTAGACAACATGGAGCCAGGAATGGACCAACAAGAACCAGCACAAAATGATGTAATTGGTACACACGGTGAAGCAGATCGTGAAGGCGCAATGGCCAAAGCTGATTTGTTCAAATTAGCCAATTATTCACATAAATTGTACCAACAAATTAATGATGAAGATCAATTAGAAGCATGGGTACAAGCAAAGATTACTAAAGCCGCTGACTATATTGCCAGCGTTTATCACTATTTAGAATATGAAATGAAGTTCAGCGAGTACGGACATCATTTGGATAACAGCGATACCTTAAGCGAAAGTCAACGTCGTGTTCTTAAAGCTCGTTTAAACGAAGCTAAAGAAAAAATGAAAGAGTTGAAAAAGACTCAAGCTGAAAAAATGAAAGCTAAAGAAGCTAAGAAAGTAGAAGAGGGAATTTTAACTGGCGGCGAATGCGAGTGTACAGAATGTGGTGGTACTGGTAAAGTTTACAGAGAGCCTGCACAGGTTCCTGCGCATGTTAAAGCTAAAGCTGAAAAGTATAATACTCTAGTAAAAGCTACTAAAGCGGCTCACAAACGTATGGATGCTAATCATAATGGTATTCCAGATGATGAAGAGGCAATGGATGAAGATTTTGATTCTTTAAAGAAGACTGGTGATACAACTAAGACTTCTAAAGGTGCTACAGTTACAAAAACTGATACTGGTATCAAACATGAGCGTCCTTCTTCAAGCTATAGTGACGAAGACGGTGACGAAAAATCAGGCAAAGGCACTAAGAGCCATGCTAAGTCAATGTCGGCTTCAGAAAAGAAAGATCGTGCTCCAGCACAAAAGAAATCTAAAACAGGTACTTGGGGTATGGAAAACAGTGAAAAGTTTGACAACCGTAAGAAAGACGAATCAATTGCTGAAGCTAAACCAAGCGCAGGTCTAAGCAAAGAGAAAAAATCTGCTACAGTTAAAGCCGCTAAGAAAGGTGAAGACATTGGTAAGCCAGGTAAAGGTTTTAAATCTCTTGCTAAGAAAGCTGGCGGTGGCGAGAAAGGCGAGAAAATTGCTGCAGCTGCTATGTGGAAGAACATTAAAGAAACCCAATCATACATTGCCGAAAAAGCAAAAGTTAAACCAGACTATATTGATTTAGATAAAGACGGTGATAAAACTGAGCCAATGAAAAAAGCTGCTAAAGAAAAAGAAACTGTTAAAGAGTCTGCAGATTTAGCTCGCATGCGTCAATTAATGACACGTTTGAACGGTTAATACCATGGACATGAAGCGCATACTACAGGCGATGGATGGAGTTGCTACTAAACCTGTAGTAGGCGCCGATAGCATGGCTAAACTTTTATCCATTGTAGATAAAAACGCCAGTACACAAGTTCTTAACGAAGGCAATCCTCACAAAGTCACATTGCCAGTACAAATGGCAATGCAACACTATCAACAAAAAGAAGAAACGCCCAAAGCCCGTGTGGGTAAAACTACACTGGTAGGCAAATACTTTCACGAAGTTGAACAAGAATTTCAAGAACAACAAGCACAAAAACGTCAGTTGATCAATCAATATGCCAGCACAATTGCTGAACGTGTATTGATGAAAGAAAGTGTTGTTAATGAAAAAAGTACAAGTGAAAAACAAGCTCGTTTTATGGCGGCGGCCGCACACGATCCTGCATTTGCTGCACGTACAGGCATTAAACAAAGTGTAGCCAAAGAATTTAATAAAGCTGATACTGGTACTAAACAATTAAGCAATGCGATGAAGCATAAGCCTAAGAAAAAATCAGTTAAAGAAAATGAAATTTCAGATCATAGTATGGGTTTTAAACCTGGTCCTGGCGGACCGGGTCTACAGAGTAATGTAGCAGAAGCACCCATAGATTTTGATAAAGAAAATCCCACAGCCAGTACTATACATAGTCATCAAGGTGTAAACCCTGCCAGCATCGAAGCACGCATCATGCGAGCACGAGGTCAATTGAAAGATCTAGCTAGTAGAGCCGACAGTAACGAATTAATAGTATGGGAAAGTATTGCAAGAAATTTCCCAGAGCTAACTATGAACATCGAACAGATTCGTCATGGTATAGAAGAACTGGCCAAGATTAGAAAAGGTGGTGGACGTAGAGTACATAACATACCGGACAATATTGGCGAAGAAAATAGCATCAAAGAAGCCAATGCCAAAAAGCGTACACTGAAAAATTCAAACCCGTGCTGGACGGGTTACAAACCAGCAGGCACTAAGAAAAAAGGAGGCCGCACAGTACCTAACTGTGTTCCAAAGGAATAAACTATGAACATGCGTGATTTACTTAATAAACTAGATACAGTATCTGAAAGCAATATATCCGAATTTAGAGTCGATGCTGGAAGACCACACGATTTTTATCGTCATGATAATTACTACGGTAATCCTCGTATGTGGAGACCAGAGTGGCGCGAACCACGTATGTGGGGTATAAATCCTTTAACAGGATTGTTATTTACAGCTGCTGAAATTGCTGCACTAAGCAATCAAGGAGTGACGCCTATGATGATACAACAAATGCCGCCACAACAAGTAGCGCAAGTAGTACAAGCTGCTCCACCAGCAGGTGCTCCGCCTATGCCAAGTAGTGCACCAGTTACATCTGGGCCAGCCGTACCGGTAGGTCAACCTACTACAGGTGCAACTAAGTACTATAATCCAAACGGTGACGGTACATTCCAAGATCATCCTTATACACAAAGCGGAGGTACTGCTGGAGATCCTGTAGACACTACTAAAGATGATGCAGATAAAGCAGCTAAAATTTCACGTTTCAAAGAGCTGTTGGCAAAAGCAGGTGTTAGTGATAAACCTACTGGGTTAGACAGTGTTGACAAACCATTTAATCCAGATTATAGTTTAACTGGTGGTAAATCAACAGGCGGAATCGGCATAAAAGAAAGTTCTATTAATGGATTTGCAAGAGATCCGCTATTAGAAAAATTAAGATTGATCGAATCTGGACATAAATTCAACGAAGGTTTAACTCCAGAAGAAAGTAAAGAGTTAGATAAACTCTACGGTGATCTAAGTGTTACAGGAAAAAACGATCCTAAATTAGCACCATTATTTGCACAGTATAATAAAGTACCAAGTGCATCTGCTGCAGATCCTACAACACCAAACACAGCTGCAGATCCTGCAGATACTACCAAACCACAACAATGGGCACCAGGTGTACTACATGTAGGTAGCACAGGACCTGAAGTAATAGCATTACAAAAACAATTAGGAATTAATGCCGATGGTAAATTTGGTCCTGCAACTAAAGAAGCTGTTATGGCAATGCAAAAAAAGCTAGGAGTTACTGTAGACGGCGCATGGGGTCCAAAGTCAAAAGCAGCATTTGCGGCAAAAGGCGGAACAGCACCATCACCATCAGATACAACTAAAGGCGACGGTAAGTGGACTGGTAGTGCAAAAGACTGGGGTAGTGCAATTGGTGGCGGCTTAGGAACCGCAGCTGGGTTTGCAGGCGGAGGGCTTATTGGTACCGAGGTCGCAGGACCCGTAGGTACAATGGCTGGAGCTGCAACCGGTGCGGTTGCAGGACACGATATCGGTGCAGACCTTGGCGGTAAAGCTGGCGAATGGTTAGGCCAAGCTGGAGACAAGATTGGTAAATCTTGGGATGCTGCTAAAACTGCTTGGAACGGTAAACCCGATAATACAGCGGCTGCTCCTGCAAAAACAACTAAAGAAAGTATCGAAGTTGACTTTGCTAATCAGTTAATTGAAAGTTTCGGTTACCAACCTAAGTAAACAAATGGCAGACTAGTTCTGCCATTTTCACCTCTAAAATTTCATAGAGGTTGATTTTACAAGATAAGTAATATATAATAGGCATATACATTAGGAGATTTACATGGGCGGTCGTTCGTACGGTGCAGAAGAAAAGGCAAAATTAGAAAGATTAATTAGCGAAGGTTCTACAGTCTTACGTGAAGTAGAAGATTTGCAAGAAGGCTTGAAAGAAACTGTTAAAGCAGTTGCTGAAGAATTACAAATTAAACCCAGTGTTATTAACAAAGCTATTAAGATTGCTCACAAAGGCGATTGGCAAAATTATAACGCAGACTGGGAAGAAATTGAAGCTATTTTAGATATTACAAAACGTATCTAAATAAGTATATAACACAAGGTTAGCTGGCCATAAACAGCATGCAGGTATTTGCAAGCCTCAAATTGCATGGAGAGTATTATATGAATAAATTATCACCTGGTCCACATTGTGACCAAATTGTATACCTTGCGAATATCTTGTTCTCGCAACATAGTATTTTTATACAATTCGCCAAAAGTTTTGCCAGTCTTTATGTTAATCTGATTAGCAGGGTAAATCTCTGGATTGCCGTGCCAGAAAGAACCGTAACATTCGTACACTGTGTTTGTATTAGGATCAAATCCATCAACTACTACAGTGCGAGTATCTAATATGACTGTATGTTGCCTCAATGGAACTCTTAAAGAATCTAGCCAAGCTGTTTCAACTTTACTTATATTTCCTGGTTTAAGATTTTCTAATCTGGTTTCATACCAGCAAGCTGGACAGCCGCCTTTTCCAATTAAATGCGTTTCGGCCTTTTTAAGATGGAATAATCCGTGTAGATTGCAAGATATAGAAATAGAATGTTTCATTCCAGTATATTCTGTTATAAAAGAATACTTGTTGCCGTACCGGTTGACACTTTTTTCAACAAAATTTTTATGGGTATAAGCAAAATTATGAGAACATTTAGGACATCCTTGTTTTTGATTTATATGATCGCACGGTCGTTGTTCAAAAACTCCGTGAATAGAACACTTAATTTTAATTTTAGTATAAGAATTTTTATACTCAACTTCAGAATAATCATAGGCAAAATTATGAATTTTGCCAGCTTTTTCAATATAAGAACTAGTAGTGTAGCGTATTCCGGTGTTTGGTTTCATTTTATTCTCTGTACAAAGTATCAACATAAGTATTTATATAAAGGAGTGCTTTAATATGTCATACGTGGATGCCTGGTTTGATAGAGAGAATGATATCATTCGAGTTGTTGAACGTAATAAGAAAGGTGAGCGTGAGTTTCGTGACATTCCTGTCAAACACACGTTCTACGTAAAAGACCCACGCGGTAAATTTACATCAATCTACGGTGATCCACTCACACGTATCGTTTGTAAAAACACAAAAGAACTACGCAAAGAACAAGCCATTAACAGTGGTAAAGAACTTTACGAGTCCGATATTAATCCAATTTTTGTTACACTAAGTGAACATTATCTTAATCAAGATGCTCCGAAATTAAATGTAGCATTTTTCGATATTGAGGTAGACTTTGATCCAGAACGTGGCTATGCTAGTCCTGACAATGCATTTATGCCAATTACTGCGATTGCTGTCTACCTACAGTGGCTAGAGACTATGGTATGTTTGGCTATTCCACCAAAGAAACTCAAGATGGAAGAAGCCAAGGAAATGGTCAAAGACTTTCCTAATACATATCTGTTTGACAATGAAGCAGATTTGTTGGACATGTTCTTAGATTTGATTAAAGATGCAGATATTATCAGTGGTTGGAACAGCGAAGGTTTTGACGTACCTTACACTACAAATAGAGTAACTAAGGTATTATCAAAAGAAGATACAAGACGATTCTGTTTATTTGACCAACTACCTAAACGTAGAGAATATGAAAAGTACGGCCGCACTAGCACAACCTATGATTATATTGGCCGTGTACACTTAGACTATCTTGAACTGTATCGCAAATATACGTATGAAGAACGTCATAGTTATCGACTAGATGCTATTGCCGAATATGAATTGGGCAAGCGTAAAACACAATACGAAGGCACACTGGATCAGTTATACAACAATGATTTTAAAACGTTTGTCGAATACAACATCAACGACTGTAAGCTACTTGACGATTTAGATAAAAAGCTCAAGTTCATGGACCTTGCTAATACACTAGCACACGAATGTACTGTATTGTTGCAGACCACAATGGGTGCGGTAGCTGTAACAGAACAGGCTATTATTAACGAAGCACATCGTAGAGGTTTCCAAGTTCCTAATCGTACTAAGATGAGTGAACGAGAAGACACAGCAGCCGCAGGTGCTTATGTTGCGTATCCTAAAGAAGGTTTACAAGACTGGGTAGGCTCATTGGACATTAACAGTCTTTATCCTAGTGCAATTCGTGCACTAAACATGGGTCCGGAAACTATTATCGGGCAGTTGCGTCAAACAATGACCGAAGAATTCATTGAAGCACAAACGGCAAAAGGTAAATCGTTTGCAGCAGCTTGGGAAGGTGTTTTTGGATCATTAGAATATACAGCCGTGATGAATCAAGAGATTGGCACTGATATTACTATCGACTGGGAAAATGGTGATAGCGATGTACTAAGTGCCGCCGAAGTATATAGGCTTATTTTTGAAAGTAATCAGCCGTGGATGATTAGTGCAAATGGCACTATCTTTACATACGAAACAGAAGGTATTATTCCAGGGCTACTAAAGCGTTGGTATACTGAACGTAAAGAGATGCAGGCCAAACTTAAAGATACTATTAAAGCGGGGAATAAAGTTGAAGAAGAATACTGGGATAAAAGACAGCTTGTTAAGAAAATTAATCTTAACAGCTTGTATGGCGCCATCCTTAATAGTGGTTGTCGCTTTTTTGATAAGCGTATCGGGCAGTCGACTACACTGACAGGACGTCAAATTGTTCGACACATGGCTGGTAAAGTAAATGAAATTATAACTGGAGAGTATGACTATAGAGGCAAAGCTGTTATCTATGGCGATACAGACAGTTGTTATTTTAGTGCTTATAAGACATTGCAAAAAGAAATCGATTCTGGTAAATTGCCGTGGACTAAAGAAACTGTCATTTCCTTATATGATCAAATCGGTGAAGAAGTTAATACTACATTTCCGCAGTTCATGCTAGATACATTCCACTGTCCTAAAACACGTGGAGAAGTTATCAAAGCCGGTCGAGAAATTGTTGGATCTAAAAGTTTATTCATTACTAAAAAACGTTATGCTGTCTTATACTATGATAAAGAAGGCAAGCGAACCGACGTAGACGGCAAAGCAGGCAAGATTAAGGCCATGGGACTAGACCTTAAACGTAGTGATACTCCAGAATTCATTCAAGACTTTTTAAGCGAAGTTCTTGAAATGGTGCTAATGGGTAAGCCTGAACAGGAAGTATTGGATCATATTAGTGAATTCCGTATTAAGTTCAAAGGTCGCCCGGGTTGGGAGAAAGGCAGTCCTAAACGTGCCAATAAAATTACCGAATATCAAGAAAAAGAACGTAAGGCAGGTAAAGCAAATATGCCTGGACACGTTCGAGCAAGTATTAATTGGAATACGCTAAAACGTATGTTTAATGACAAGTATTCCATGGCTATTACAGATGGTGCTAAAGTTATTGTCTGTAAACTTAAACCTAATCCGTTAGGTTTTACATCAGTCGCATATCCAGTAGACGAACTGAGATTACCACAGTGGTTCAAAGATTTACCATTTGATCATGCTGAGATGGAACAGACCATCATTGACAATAAGTTAGATAACTTAATCGGAGTACTGAACTGGGACGTTACTAGTACAGAAGAAAAAAATACATTTAATAGTTTATTCGAGTTTTAATATGAAAGTTATAATTGCAGGTTATGGATTTGTTGGAAAAGCTGTTGCCAACAGTATAGATAAAAAAAATACAGTATACATTGTAGACCCTAAAATAAGTCCGCAAACAGTAAAAGATTATTCTGATGCCGATGGCGTCATTATCTGTGTCGGTACTCCTATGACATCGTCAGGAGATTGCGATGTTAGTCAAATATATCAAGTAATGGATACTGTTCCTACAACTATGCCTGTATTGATAAAATGTACAGTAAGACCTGATTACCTAAATAGATTGCTAGTAAACTATCCTAATCATAGCATTGCCTATAGCCCAGAGTTTTTACGTGCTGTAAGTGCCAATGAAGACTTTGCCAATCAGGAATACATGATTTTAGGCGGAAGCAATCCTGGAAATATTTGGAGAGAATTATTCATCGGTTCTCTTAAAAACCTAAATAAGATTGAACATTGCACATTGACCGAAGCAAGTATGGTCAAATATGCTACCAATTGTTTTTTAAGTGTCAAAGTAGCGTTCTTCAATCAGTTATATGACATGTGCCAAATGAACGGTGCTGACTATAACAAAGTTGTTGAACTATTAAATCTGGACGAACGTATTGGCATGAGCCATATGCAAGTCCCTGGTCCCGATGGAAGTCGTGGATTCGGTGGTGCATGTTTTCCTAAAGATACTAGTGCATTTATACACTATGCAGATAGTTTGCAAATGTCGCATACATTGGTAGAATCAGCAGTAAAATATAACAAAAAGGTAAGGAAAAATCCTTGACATTGTCAAAAAAACCAAGTAAAATTAAAAACAGGAGAATCATATGAAAGACTTTTTACAAGACCTAGTAGCACATACACATAGCTTGGGATTTTTACCTTTGGTAAAAGTTTCAGCTAGCGAAAAAGAAATCGCAATTGAATCATTAGCAGAGGATCGTAGTGTAATCCTTAATGCTAAATCAAAAGAAACAGTAGAAGATTTTGAAGGCGTATTTGGTATGCCTAATCTTAATAAATTGGACATTATTTTAAAGTGTCCCGAATATAAAGAAAATTTTACTATTAACGTAGTTAGACAAGAACGCAATGGAGAAGAAGTTCCAACAGGCTTACATTTCCAAAATGGCGCTGGCGATTTTGAAAACGATTATCGTTTTATGAATCAAGATATCATTAATGAAAAAATGAAATCAGTTAAGTTTAAAGGTGCAAACTGGGATATCGAGTTTGAGCCAACTATGGCCAGTATTCAACGTTTTAAATTCCAAAGTGCAGTACACAGCGAAGAACAAACTTTCCAAGTTACTACTAAAGATGGTAACTTAGTGTTTAGTTTTGGTGATGCAAGCACTCACGCTGGTAATTTTGTATTCCAAAGCGGAGTTAGTGGCAAATTAAAACAGTCTTGGTCATGGCCTGTTACACAAGTTCAAAGTATTTTGAACTTAACCGGTGACAAAACAATGCGTATTGCAGATGCAGGAGCATTACAAATTACTGTAGACAGTGGCATTACAGAATACGAATACATTCTACCAGCTCAATCTAAATAATGAACAAAAATCTGACAGCTACACAGAACGATTATGCGTACTTCCTGCCGGCAACGTCAGGTTTTTATAGTACGTATATAGGCAAACAGCGCCACAGCAACTATGTAGATCCAGCACGTATTCCTTCTAGCTTTGGGCCTAAAGGGATCGAAGCTATGAATTACCTAGATCCTAACGCAGCATTCTATTTCGATCATTGCTTATACTCAGCTGGACATGCCAACTTAGATCTTACTAAATTTGATCCTAGTGAAGACATGTTTCGTAATAGAGACCGTTCAACTAGTTGGGTGTTAGGCGATTCAGGCGGATTCCAGATTGGTAAAGGTGTATGGGCAGGTGAATGGAGAGATCCTAATGGTCCAGAAGTTGCAGCTAAATGGGCAGAGGTTCGTGCTAAGGGTGTTGAATTAGTTCAGCAATTTCATCCGACTGGACATCCTAAGACTGATAAGAATGGCAATCCTAAGTATACCAAGATTGATCACGTTAAAAACTATCAAGCACTATTAGATGCGGCACAGAAAAAACGTGAACAAGTATTAGCATGGATGGATGCACTGATGGATTACGGTATGGTACTTGATATTCCTGCATGGGTTGAACGTAGCCCGGTTGGTAAAGCAGCTACAGGTATTGCAAGTTATGATCAAGCTGTAGAAGCAACCAAGTATAACAATGAATATTTCATTAAGCATCGTACTGGTGCTTGTAAGTTCTTAAATGTGTTGCAAGGTGAAAATCACAAGCAGGCCGAGGACTGGTATCAAAAAATGAAAGATTTTTGTGATCCTAAGATCTATGGCGACATGGCTTTCAATGGCTGGGCTATGGGTGGACAGAATATGTGTGATGTTGAATTAACATTGCGTAGATTAGTTGCATTAAAGTTTGATGGACTTCTTGAAAAAGGTCATCAAGACTGGATGCACTTCTTGGGCACCTCTAAATTAGAATGGGCATTATTATTAACTGACATACAACGTGCAATAAGGAAATACCACAATGAAAACTTTACCATATCTTTTGATTGCGCCTCACCGTTTCTGGCAACAGCAAACGGACAAATCTATGTCCAAACAGAAATCAAAGACAGAGAAAAATGGCTCTACCGCATGTTGCCAAGTCTTGACAACAAAAAATACGCCAAAGATACTAGGTTATTCCAAGACGTAGTAGTACAAGACAAACATTTCGAGTCTTTTACTACTAGTCCGCTAATGGATGGTGTTAAGGTTAATGAAATCTGTATCTATGGGCCTGGAGATCTAAATAAAGTAGGTAAGGAAGGTAAAACTAGCTGGGATAGTTTCACCTATGCTATCATGATGGGCCATAATGTTTGGTTGCATTTGAATAGTGTACAAGAAGCCAATCGTCAATATGATGCCGGACTGTGCCCTGCAATGCTTGTTGATGAAAAATTTGAAAGAATTTACTTCCGCGATATCGTCGATGCTATTTTTAGTGCGCCTGACAGAGATACAGCTATTGCTATTATTGATAGTTTTGATAAATTTTGGCAAGCTATACCTGGAACTCGTGGGTATACTGGTAAACGCACAGTCAATGCTAGTACTAAGTTCTCCGAATTATTTGAAGAAATAGACGGAGATAGTGTACAATCAGAAGATGAAGTGGATTTTGACGAATCTGCAATAGATAAACTAGACGCATTAGAGGCCAGTGTACATGACATTACCTGACGAAAGATTTAGAAGTATACAACGAACTGAGGAGTTTTTACAGGATCTAATGAATCCTCAAAAGACTCCACGTATTCCAAAAAAAATACGTGAGGACGCTCGTCGGTGCTTACGCCATTATCCTAGTTATCATAATTTAAAAGAATTAGAACGTGCGGCTCCACATGTTGTACAAGAACGTATGGAAGATGTTAGTCGCATGATCAAGTATTGGGAAGAAGGAAAGAAGTTCACAAATGAAAACTAGTCTTATTGTCGGAATGGGTATAGGTAATTTATATGCTAAAGTATTAAAGAACCTTGGACATGGAGTTGTTACAGTAGATAGCGATCCCGGTAAAGGCGCAGATTTCCTAACTGTAGAAGATGCTATTGCTAAATGCTATATGTTTGACACAGCCCATATTTGTACTCCCAATTTTACTCATTTTGAACTTGCGGCTAAACTGGCACCTTGTACAAAAATGATTTTTATCGAAAAACCAGGTGTTGCTACTAGTCTTACATGGGCTAAACTAATAGGCACATTTCCGCAAACACGATTTATGATGGTTAAAAATAATATGTGGCGGAGTAATATTGTCGATTTACAAAAATTAGCAAATAAAGCTAAGATTGTGAACATACGATGGATTAGAAAAAATTGTATTCCTAGCCCAGGTAGTTGGTTCACTACACGCAAACTGGCATTCGGTGGAGTTAGTAGAGATTTAATGCCCCACTTGCTAAGTTTATATATTGCATTAAACCCATCTTGGCGTAAAGAATCAGTAAATGGTAAATCTTCGCAGATGAAATGGCGGTTAGAAGACATTACTAGTACCGATTATGGTACAATTAATCCTAATGGAACATACGATATCGACGATGTATGCCATATAGACTTCGGTAATAAATGGGGGTGTTATGCCGACTGGCGTAATATGGATACTGAAGATAGTTCTATTGAGTTTATTATGCAAGATAATAGTGTAGAACGATTTGAATTAGGTTGGTGTCCTGCAGATGCGTACGAATCTATGATTCAAGATGCTATTAATAATGAAGATAATTATGAATTCTGGCTACGACAATATGATATTGATCTCTGGATACATGAAAGAATAGAAGAATTATGAAAGTAAAGTGTTTACAAACAACTGGTCAAGGCTGGTTTGAAGAAGTAGAGTTCGATAAACCCAATCCTGGACAATTCGAAATCGAAGTTCGAGCATTAATGACTGGTGTATGTCGTAGCGATATCGATATGATGATGGGAGAATTTGGACCATTGCCATTAAACATGCAAGGGCATGAAGGAGTAGGTGTAGTAACTAAAGTAGGTATGGGTATTGCTAATACACAAATAGGCGATATTGTAGCAACACGAGGCGAACCTGCGTATGCCGATTATTACAATGTACGTATAGAAGAATTTGTAAAAGTACCCGAGGCTGATCCAAAATATATTTTAGAACCAGTGGCATGTGGTCTTAACCTTATTAATCAGGCTAAAGATCAATTATTAGACAGACAGGGTCGCAGTGAAAACACACGTATGTTAATTATCGGTAGTGGTTTCCTTGCTTGGGTCGCCTATCATGCTATGCGTCTTAATGGATATATCTTTCACGTCGATGTTTTAGGACATAGCAATAAAGATCTATGGGGTACCAGACTGTTATCTAGCACCATTGAAAATTATGATGTTGTAGTAGATCTTAGCGGAAATTATGAACTAGGTATAGATATTAACCTAAATAACAATGCACTGATTATCGACGGAGTGGGTAAAGCAGTGAGTAAACAAGAAGCACAATCACAACTTTGGAAAGCTGTTACTACTATCAAACCAAGTCCACGCAATCCTTATTTCATCGAATGTATGAGAATGGCAAAATTCTTTATTGAAAATGGCTACATAGAAGTTGATTCTTTCTGGACAAAGTGTTACAATCGTACTACAGAGTGGGAACAAGCGTTTGCGGATGGCGTTAATCGTCCGAAGGGTTACAGCAGAGGTTATATTAAATGGGACTAAACACTGAAGAACGACAAAATGTTGTTTACTTTACAGGATATGAAGTTGAGCATACTATTTGTCATGGCATGAAGACATTGTTTGTAGTAGGAACTCCTCCATTAAAAGAAATCTTACAACAGGCAAATCGAGATGTCGAAATTAAACATATCTATTTCGGAACTAGTCAAAGTTTTAATCCTAAAGGAATAACATTCCAAGAATATCGTGCGTGGGACGAAGTCATTCTAGGCTGCCTCAAAGAGGATTATTGGGTGACTCTAGACTTCGATGTCAAGCATGCAGAAGGAGTACTTGAATCAGGATATTCCGAATACCCTAGATTTGTTCCTATGATTAGTGTAAAATTACCTTATATTAATCAATTCAACTATAACGCTACACTTAAACTAGATGATCGCACTTGGGGTAAGACTAATCCCGGAGTATGGACTCATCAACTGCACGATCTAATGAGTAAAGACAAATACACTTATTGGGATCAATATACACAAGATACACCAACATGATTATTAAACAAGACATTCGCCCAAACAAAATGATCTGGGTTACCTTTTAATATGATTTGGGTTAGTTTTAATAAATAAACATAAGGAGACATCATAATGTTTTATGTTTATGGATTATATAACCCTATTACAGAACAACTTTTTTATATCGGAAAAGGTACAAGGGCAAACAATCGTCACAACGATCATTTAACCGAAAGTCGTGGAAAAGAAAATCGACTACGATGGAAACAAGTATGCGATATACGAAAACAAGGACTTGAACCGGGTATTCAAATTTTGATAGACGATATAGATGACGAAACAATTGCATACAATAAAGAGACTGAACTAATCAAATACTACGGAAAACTTATTGATAATACCGGAATACTTACAAATATTTTAGATGATGCTAGGCCGCCTTCGTGGAAGGGCAGAGTTAAAACCGAAGAGCACAGAAAAAATCTTTCAAAGTCGCATATGGGGAAAACGCTGTCAGAAGAAACAAAGCGGCGAATTATTGAAACTAAGACTAAAAATGATTCATTCAAATCGGGTATG